>Ga0207645_10000109_pt1 | contig 61586 bp, 66 predicted proteins | sample KBSM53metaG_FD_184331 | JGI IMG/M metagenome (GOLD analysis project Ga0207645, IMG submission 184331) | Miscanthus rhizosphere microbial communities from Kellogg Biological Station, Michigan, USA - KBS M5-3 metaG (SPAdes) (version 2) | ecosystem: Host-associated > Plants > Roots > Rhizosphere >...
ACGTGGCTGCAATGTGCGACACAGCGTGCACCGTTCCTGCGGTCCAGCGGTACCATTTCACATAGGTATCCGTGAAAAGGAAAAAGCCTAGAAAGAGCACGCTCGTCCAAAAGATCGGGAATGGCGTCAGCAGTAATTTTTCTAGAACACGCGACGCCGCTTCAGTCACGTCGGAGGTGTCGCCGACCTTCGCCATGACGGACCATGCCGTCAATAAGTACAGACTGGCCGGTACTAGGCCGAATTTCCAATTCACAAGGGGAAAAAGACCATTACGGAAGGAGAGTAATCGTGACACTGACGGGCTCGGCCAACTGGCTTTATGGAGAAATGTCTTTGCAGCATCAGCCTGCGTTGGCGGTAACGTTTCTACCAGGTCATTCACCTTCCAGCCATGGGTCGGATGGAGGAATGCGCCACCTCCGCCAGCAATAATTTTTTGGGTCCCATCCTGCGCTTCGTGTCGGCGATAGTGATGAAGGTCTCCGGCCAGAAACACCTGAACGGATTTCCCTTTAAGGATCTCCTTCTCCACAAAGTCAAGGTTTCGGTCATTCACATTGAGGTCGTACCGTTGGTACGCAGCCTCATAGAACCACGTCGGTTCGGAATTGCAGAGGATAATGCTGTCCCCATCCGGGATCTGTTTGGCGACCAGCTGGAAATATTTTACCTGTGGACCATCGATGTATGACGTGAGTTGCGTGTCCAACGCTAAGAGCCACCAGCCGTGCGGAAGCTTCATCGCAAAGTAACTCCGCAGCTGAGGGGTCGGAAAGCCCGCAATCTCATCCTTATCGATAAAATACCGGGTGAAGGCCACTAAGCTGTCATACCAGTCATGGTTTCCAGGTATGGCAAACATATCGGGGCGGGCCTTATCGCCATTGTAAGCGCACTCATACGGATGGAATGTCCGCTCCTTGTAGGCCGACCGACTGGCGGTGGGATACACTTCATCGCCACCAAACAGAATCACGTGACCACGAACTGTCACATACAGGTGCTTTTCCCAGTTGAGGTCGAGCTTGGGGCGACTGCTGTGGTAAGCGACGGCATAGGTGGAGTTCCAACCTTCTCCTAGATCAGCGACGTAGTCCAACCAAAAGTCCTTGTGCTGCGAGTAGTCAATGATGAAGTGTGTTGGATCGTCATCTGGCAAATCATCTGGGTCATCATAGAGCGCTTCGATTAACCGGTAATCTGCATGCCGTCCGAAGATCGTAGAAGTGACGACTTGTCCAGCGGTCCGCAGCAGCTGAGGCGGATCGTACCATCCCACCATGCGATGTTTTTTAAGCGAAACGCTGTCGTTGTTGGAGGGCGTTCTTGCTTTGGGAGACTTGGGCTGCGTTGTGGCGAGAGGGTGGTTGATTGGTGCTGAGCGGTCAGCTTCAGGCATGCGGGAGTGTACCATAGCCTTTTGTCAAAGAAGAACGTTGATTAAGCATCGACTATTAAGAAGAAAGGCCGCGCTGCCAATGTTAGCGGAAGCGCGGCCTGATAGCGTGAAGGCGACCGGTCATTTCCTGGAGGGGGCAGGACCAGAATCTGGGTGGCCAGAGGAACTGGCAACAAGGCCGTTAAGCGCTTTCGGTCGGTGCGGCTTCATGTAGTAAGTGGCACATCTACGATAGCGCCTGGTTGAATCGTGATCAACAAAGTCTCAACGACGGGCACAAGCCGGGTGACAAGAGGTACCTGATTACTGGGCAGTACGAGGATAGCAAGCTTGCGCCCAGACAGATTCTGTTGATACCGGAGATTTCGATCGGCAGTTATCAAGACATCAAAGTGTTCTTCGGCTCGGCGCAGCAATTCGCCGTTCTGAACTCCTGTCCATCCCATCTCTTGAACAGTTGAGATGTTCAGTTGAGGCAAGCGTAACTTGAGTAGACGCGGGACGGATTCATCGAGAAGGATCTTCACGCAGTCTTGCGCAGCTTGAGGAGGGTACTCTTCGAAAATTCCAGCACTTGAACCGCTTGCTCGCGCGTGACGGTAGGAAAGTTGTTGAGAAATTCATCGAGGGAGAGACCAGCCTCGAGGTTGCTGATTAAGGCCTCGACAGGTACGCGCGTCCCGCGAAAGACCGGACTTCCGCTGACTATCGTTGGATCAACCGTAATCGGCAGGCGATCCAGATCCCCTTGGTCGATCACAAGTGGCATGTACTCTCCTGCGAACGTCGGTAGCGAGAGTATACCTTATCGGTGCAGACAAAGGAGAGCGCCTCTGCAAATGCCCGGTAGTCTCGATAATCGATGGGACCCTGATCGGATGGAAGCGGTGTCCGGTCGAGAAGAGAAGTGAGCAGACGTCGATAGTGCGTATACCATCGACAGGCCATTTGATAGGCGTTCTGAACCGAAGGATCGGATGTCCATGGTGAAAGATCGAGATGATCATTGACCAGGATTTCAAGCCAAAGTATTCGTTGTCCTCGAGCTGTCTTAATGGCTTCAGCAATGGAATGCGTTCCGAGATACGCCGGTAACAACACGAGAGAGGCTTTGGCTGATAGTGAACAGTGAGCTTCGGGCATGACGGGAGTGTACCACAGGGTCTTGCCCTAGGAGAATCGTGGAGTGAGGTGGAGCAGCGAAAAGAAAGGCCGCGCTGCCAGTCTTAGTGGAAGCGCGGCCTTGTAGCGTGAAGGCAACCGCTCAGTTCCTGGAAGGGTCAGGACCAGAATCTGGGAGGCCATCTGTTGGCGCTTGACAGCAGTGGCCGCTGCCTTCAAACATTAGCAAGGGAATGCTTCGAGACCAGGGAAGCTCAGGCAGGAACATCGACGTATTCGACGTGGCTACTAGGAAGGGGAATAGGAAGACCATCTGCTTTGAGGCCTTCCAGGTGGAACTCGATAGCTTCGCGAATGAGAGTTTCGGTTTCTCCCACGCTGGCTCCCGTGGCAATGCAGCCCGGTAGGTCCGGGACATAAGCCGCATAGTTTGATGGAGCTTTCTCGATCACAACGGCGTATCGCATGTTATGGCGCTCCTTTTTTCCAACCGGTGCTTCGAGACCGAAGCGGACTTATGAGCTGATCCAAGTCACTTGGCCTTTCGGAGCGGCTGCCAATATCCCTCGAAGTCGGGGTACTAACGGTCGAAGATCTTCCAAGCGATTCGACTGTGCTTGAAGAACAATCACGGCAACGTTGAATTGAGGAAGGTGACGAGGTCGTCTCGGTTCCCGAGGCCGGCTGTGTATTCGTAACGGTTGATCGTAACTATCCTTTCAACAAGTCTTTAATCTCTTGGGCCAATCGGCGGATACACTCGTCGAGTAAAAGCTTCACGAAGCGACAGCCAGCATCCTGGCTTTGGCTTCTTCTAAGAAGGCGATGAGCTGTTCACGTGACACTGTAGGAAACCCCTCGAGGAACTCGTCGATCGACTGTCCCCCTTCCAAATAGTCGATGAGCGTTTGTATCGGCACCCGCGTCCCATTGAATACCGGCGTCCCACCCAAAATTTCTGGCGTTGAGATGATGAGCGGAGGCTTAGCTGGCGGCATATCGAGTCTCCACGATAACTAGAATCTAAGCCAGCAGGCGGCTGAAAGCAATTTGCTCAGAGGAGAACACGGCTCCTGGCACAGGTTTTCACTCACGACTGGCAGCCTGAGGAATCCACCGCGTCACTGTGTGGTTTCTCGGAAAGGAAAACCTCGTAAGTCACGCTTTGCGAGCGCGCTTTTTCTTGCGCCTTGCCTCATACACAGACAGCCGCATCGTTCGACCGGCATGTACATCTTTCAGCCCTTCTTTGATTTTCTTGCGGAGCACCGGGCTATAAGCCAGCAAGGCATCTCCGATGTCCTCCTCTGATACAGGTACAACGTTAGTGTGTGTCATCGATCGACTTCATCTCCCATATCCGCACCTGCAGACCTCTGCCGCGCAACAGTGGAGCTACCATTTTCTGCATCTGGACGACCGCCCGTACCTTCTCAGGAAATGGCATGGCTGCCAGCCGGGCCCGGCGCCGTTCCTTCGCGCGAAAGAGTTGTTCAATCTCAGGGATCAATCGCTCCATTCTTTCCATCGCCCTTCCAGTTGATGCCGGCGAAGAACCGCGGCGAGATACTCATCATCCAGGGTGGCCTGCTCTCGTAGAATCCGCACTCGCTCACGATCCTTGGCTCGACCGGTTTGGACACAAATTGCCACCAAGTGTTCGACCCGAAGAACACGCGTAGAGGTTGCCTGGTAGGGCATCCCAAGCGCTTCTCGCAAAGCCTCTTCCAAGAGCGCGTTATATGCTGGCAGGAACTGCACCGGCACCCCTTCGATCACCACGCATTCACCCTCTTCTGCGTACCCCTTGGCGCGCAGCACCTCGTAGAGCGGGGTCAGTGTCAATAGTCCACCTTTTGTCTCCGGCAGCAGCACGATGACGTCCAGATCGAACGTCAGAAGGGGTTCGATGTAAAAGGTCGCTCCCATCGCACCGCCGATGGCATAGCGACTCAAAACGCCATCTCGCTCTAGTTCGTTCAGGACTTGGAGTGTTCGCTCCATAGGCTCAGACGACGCGATCTTACCTTGTTTCAGCGCTGAAAGAAACGGTGCCGATATATTCAGTTGAGTAAGCAGAGTTTGAGTAGGCGCGGGGCCTCTTGATCGAGAAGGATTTTCACGCAGTCTTGTGTAGTTTGAGAAGGGTGCTCTTGGAGAATTCCAGAAGTTCCTGGAAGGGTCAGGACCACTTTATGGCTTCACGAATAAAAGATTCAGTCTCCACATGCCTCGGCAATGCACCTCGGTAGACCCGGAACATAAACCTTATAGTTCGATGGGGCTTCCCAATTACGATGGGAATCGTCGCGCTCGTCTAGTCTTGCACAGCATGCGCCAATGGCGTAGTATGCTTCATGCGGTTTATCGAGACCTCGGTATTTACCGCTGCACTTCGGCGGCACCTAGATGATGAAACGTATCGTGCGCTTCAATTGACGCTTTTGTTCCGCCCGACACAAGGACCTATTCTGCGGGGTGGCGCAGGATTGCGGAAACTCCGTTGGGCGGCATCGAGTCGGGGAAAACGAGGCGGTGTCCGCCTGATCTATTACTGGGAATCGGAAACCGAGACGTTTTACATGCTCTATCTCTATGCGAAGAACGAGCAAGGCGACTTGACGTCGGCACAACTCAAGGTACTAGCCAAGCTTGTTCGGGAGGAATTTAAATGAAGGACGCGGCGTTCCAAGAGGTATTGACCAGTATTCGGCAGGCGGGACGCATTCGACGAGGCACTCTGAAACCTGGCCGGGTAACATCCTTTCGGCCGGCTGATGTCAAAAGCATTCGGGAGAAGCTCAAAGCCTCGCAAGCAGAGTTTGCTCTAATGATTGGCGTCAGCGTCGCGACCCTCCGAAACTGGGAGCAAGGGCGGCGAACCCCAGATGGTCCGGCTTTGGCACTGTTACGGGTTGCGGCGCGCAATCCTCGTGCAGTTGCCGAGGCTCTGCATCGCATACCACGCAAAGGCGCCGCCTAGCCAATCTTGTAGCCTCTTTCATTACCTAGAATTAAGAAAGGCCGCGCTGCCAGTCTTAGTGGAAGCGCGGCCTTATAGCGTGAAGGCAACCGCTCAGTTCCTGGAAGGGTCAGGACCAGAATCTGGGAGGCCATCTGTTGGCGCTTGACAGCAGTGGCCGCTGGTCGGCTTCACACTAGAATTACGGGCTGGGGCGCCTGAATTGCAAATCTCAGATCTCACATTCCAAGAGGGAGGCGCAGCCCGAATCTCACGCTCGGCGCCTATTTCAAATCGCAGACCTCACACATGCAGATCTCACGTGCGAAATTCGCGGTTGGCGCAAAGCGTCTGGTAATTTTTCTAGTCCTGCCATATCCGAGTCACGACAAAATAGATGAACGCCGCTAATAGGGTATTGCTGACTATGAGAATGATCGCGAAATCCATGGTGACTCCTTTCCGACCCTGTGCCTGAGGGAAATGCAAACTGCAGACCACATGCAGCTCGTAATCGAGGTCAACCGTGCCATTGCGGAAACGCCAAGCCAGTGTTGTCGTTCCGGGCCGAGGGCGTTTTTTGAATGCCCGATTCAGCCCACCAGGAGGCACCATTTGGTGAGTCAGATTTGATTCTCCATGAATCGAATCGGATTCTCGCAACCTGCGCTGGTGTATAGGGAATTTCATAATTGCACGCATCTCCCATTGATCGGATAAAGGAAAAAATGTCCGTTGGTTTCTTGGGCGCCGTTTCGTTACACTTGGCGAATGACACCCACTGAATTGTTGCTGCCACCCTCCTGCGAAGCTCCGCTTCTCGAACGGTTTCTGAAGGCCGAAGCGATGGCGCTATGGGCGGTGCGGTCTGCGAAAGCGAAGGATGTGCCTGCCGGCGTGCTCTCGTTTCTGCTCCGGCATGAGGAAGAAGAGGCGAAGCATCTTCAGGAGTTCGAGGCCAGGCTAGGAGTCCAATCGCACATCCGGACCAAACTTCCCCGCATGCCGAGCCAATGGTGGGCCCTGGTGATCCAGTTATTCGGCTACGAGGCCTTGGGACTCGAGTTTGCCAAACTGCTCGTCCAGGTGCAGCCGGACTTAATGTCGATTCTGGAGGATGAGCAAGTCCATGTGAAGTTCTTCGAAGGTGAAGTGAAAAAGGTCTTGGAAGGTGGAGGTCCGGCTGCGGAAGGGGCGCGGGACTCTGCCAACGCGTGGTGGCGGCGTTTACCGCCGACGGTTGACCGGTACCTGGAAGGCGAGGCGCTGGAGCCATTCCGGCCCGAGCTTCGACAACGAATCTTGGCAGCTATTCACACGCGCTTTCGTCGCGTGGGCTTGTTGGATGGGGCCGCAATATAAAAGGGAGCAGCGATGGACTGTGTGTTGTTTCGTCATGGCATTGCCGTGGAACGTGAGGAATGGGATGGTCCAGACACCGACCGGCCGCTGACCGAACGCGGCGTCAAGCGCGTGTCACAGGTAGCGGTGGGATTGAGATGGCTGGAGGTGCAGCCCACCTATATTTTCTCGAGTCCGCTGGTACGTGCCCTGGAGACCGCGGATATTCTTCGGGCCTCCATGAGCATTCCGAGCGCAATCAAGCGTGTCGATGAACTCTTACCGGATGCCAATCCGGAGCGGCTCTTAGCGGTGTTTCGCGATCTTCCGCCGGAATGCACGGTGCTCTGCGTGGGCCATGAACCTCATCTTGGCCTGGCCGCCAGCGTCATGCTCGCGGGAAAACCGTTGCCGGCGTTTCCTTTCAAGAAGGCTGGCGCCTGCCTGATCGAGCTGTCCGATCATCCCAAACTCGGTCGGGGAGTGCTGCGGTGGTGGATGGAGCCCGGGCAATTGCGAGCGCTGGGAAAGAAGAAGGCGAAGCTCGAAGCCTAGCTGCGCGCTAGAGCTGCGCATCCTCGACGACCGGCGCCGTCCGCGCAAGCCCTTCCTCGGTGAGCAGTTGTTGGATCTTCGACCGCAGCTCGTCTTGGATGTCTTCAAGGGATTTGCGGGCATCCACGACCTCGAAATTGAACTCGACCGCCATCTTGTCGAATTCTTCGATCAGCAGCGATTGGTACTTTTTGAAGCTATCGTAGAGATCGTTCCCCAGACGTAGGTCCATGCCGGATTCCCAATAGTTCATAGCCTTGGTTTCGATCACGCGCAAGGCGAGCGTTTCGACGTCGATGCGTAGATAGCAGACCAGGTCCGGCACCAACGCGAAGCCAAAGACATCTCTGATCCATTTGCGGTCGTTGCTGCGGACGAAGTCGCGCGCAAAGGCGGTATAGATATAGCGGTCGGCCAGCACAATGAATCCCGAGCGCAATGCCGGAATGATTTCGTGCTCCAGCCGATCGGCGAAATCCGTGGCATACAGGAGGCTGAGCGACCAGCGATCGATCGTGTTGCCTTCTTTGGCGACCTCGATCGTTTTGGACATCAGATTGGATCTCGTCCAGCCGGTGGTGATGACCCCGTACCCCTGCACTTCGAGCCACTCTTGGAGCAACTCGATGTGGGTGGAGCGGCCGACGCCGTCGGTGCCTTCAATGGCAATCAATTTGCCCTTGAGGTCACTCGGATTTAGGTACGTCAAACCGTCGCCAAAATAGTGAGCGTCTCCCATGAGTTCCCCGTTTCGGTTTGTAATCTTTCAACGCTTCGTCGACGAGACGCCGCATGGCGTCCTGCTGCTTGGCGATGTCTTTGGTGGCATCCAACGTGATGAGCTGATATTCGTCCACGATCTTGTCGTATTGCGCCAGGATGCGTGACTGAAAGGTGCGGAAGCTTTCGGTCACGTCCTGGCTCAGGTTCATGTCCATGCCGGCTTCATAGTACTTGAATTGCCCCCGCGTGCCGCCGAGCAGGCGCGAAATCGCCACCTCGATCGGGACCTTGAAATAAAAGGCCATATCCGGCTTGATGGAAAAACTATACAGCTTTCGGACCCATTCGGACGAGACCCCGCGGACCACGTCGCGCGCAAAGGCCGTGTACATGTACCGGTCGGCCAGCACGAGCATGCCGGCTTTGAGCGGCGGCAGAATCTCGTGATAGAGGCGGCTGGCGAAATCGGTGGCATGCAGCAGACTAAACGTGGTTGGAGTGAGACTCTTGTTCTTCTTCCCGCGCTTGGTCGTGTCCTTGACGAGTTCTGAAGAGTTCCATTCGGTGAAGAAGACTTTATGACCTTTTGATTCGAGCCACTTGTGCAAGAGGAGCAGTTGGGTGCTCTTGCCGGACCCGTCGATCCCCTCGACGATGATCAACTTGCCCGGGTAGGGGTGGGGGGGAGTGCTGATTGGCGGCTGCTCGCTCATGCGTCGTCCTCCTGCGCCTTGAGGGTTAATTGTACCCGGCGACGGAAGATCCGTTCAAATAGGTCGGCCCTCCCCTTCGCGGCCCAGGCTTCCAACTCGGCATCGCCGGTCACATGAGCAATAATCTTAATAGTGGCGCCGATTTTGACATCCACGGTCTTGACGATCGAAAAGTGGGTGCGATCCAGACCGTCAGCGATCCGAAGCAACGCCGAGAGAAGTCGGACCGTCCGTTGCAGCTTCGGTGTGAGGTCGTCGAAGGATTCATGCTTTTTGTGCGGATGCGCCCGCCGGTGGTAGCGGGCGATATTCGCGATCACCGTGAGCTCCTCGGACGAAAGGCCGCCCAGCTCACTGTTGGTGATCAAGTAATACGTATGCTTGTGATGCGAGCGTTCGTTGATGAGGTACCCGATGTCATGAAGGATCGCTGCAAATTCGAGCCAGTCCCGCTCAGTGTCTCCCAGGTTATGGAGCCGCTTGGTCTGGTCGAAGAGCCGCAAGGCCAGCGCGGCGACGTGGAGGCTGTGGGTTTCCGGCACCTGGCAACGGCGGGCCAAGGCCAGCACATTCCGGCGTCTCAAATCGGGAATGTCCGCTTCGGCCTTGATCCGTTCGCGGTGCCGTTCGATGAAATCGTAGATCACCCCTTCCCGGATTGCCTTGTCGCAGAGGATGAGTTCATCCCGTCCGGACAACTCCATCAGGCGGCGGATCACGATGGTGGCCGGGAAGAGGGTGTCTACACGTTTGGGGTCCAAGCCGGGGATCGCGAGACGCTCTTTAATCGTGGAGTTCCGCAGGACCTGCTCGATTTCCTTCACCTCTTTCAGTGAGACGGTAGCGAGATTGAGTTGAGGCAGGGGGCGGTTGGTTCGCCGCAGATGGATCACTTCGGCCATGTTGCCGGCCATGCCGGACGTCGCGATGAGACTGTCGAAGCGCTTGGGTTTGAACCCTTGGAGCGTTTGCGTCAATTGCTCGCTCACGAGTGCTTCCAGCTCTTCCAGCATTCTCTCGGACGGCGGCGTGCGTTTGAGGAATTGATCGGCGAGCCGGATCGCGCCCAGCTTGAGGCTCTTGGCCTGTAGCAACTGATCACGGTTGCCGGCTATGACCTCGACCGATCCACCGCCGACGTCGACTGCGAGCGCCGGTTGCTCCGTCATGGGCACGCTGTTCTTGATGCCCAAGAAGATCAATCGGGCTTCCTCTTCGCCGCTGATGACCCGAACTCTGAGACCCGTCTGTTCCCTGACCAGATCGATAAAATCGCCGCCGTTCTTGGCTTCGCGCACGGCACTGGTTGCCACCGCGATGATGCGGTCGTAGCCTTTGTTCTTGGCGAGGGTGACGAGGCGGCCGATGACGCTCAGACCTCGGGCGATGGCTTCCTCCGACAGCCGCTGGGTCTCGAACGCGCCGTTCCCCAGCCGGGCCATGTCCTTGAACCGGTCGAGAATTTTGTAGGTGAAATCCGGTCGGACCTCGGCGATGACCATGTGCACCGAATTGGTCCCAATATCGATGACGGCAATCTTTGACATGATGGAGACGCGAGCGGCTCAAGAATTTGGACATTGTAGATGAAATCGAGGGACTTAGTGAAGAACGTTTCGTGGGCCGCACATGTTAACTTTCTGTTACAATCCGCGCCCGTGTGGAGGAAAGGTCAGTGGTCGCCGCCAGATTCATTTTGATCACAGGTGCCTCGACGGGAATCGGTGCCGCTTGCGCCATTGGGTGTGCAGAGCGCGGCATGACGGTGTTTGCCGGGGTCCGAGATCTCATGGCCGGCGATGCGCTTCAGGCAAAGGGAGGCAAGGCGATCATTCCGGTCCAGCTGGATGTGACCGACGGCAAATCCATCACGAACGCGGCTGACGTGGTGGCGCGTCATATCGGGCAGGCAGGGTTGTCCGGCCTCGTCAATAACGCGGGGATCGCGATCGGCAGTCCGTTGGAACTTATCCCGCTCCAGCAATTGCGCCGTCAATTCGAAGTGAATGTCGTCGGTCAAATCGCGGTGACTCAGGCGGTGCTTCCATTGTTGCGTCGGGCGGGCGGTCGCATCGTCAACATGGGTTCGATTGCGGGCCGCGGGACCATCCCAATGATGGGTCCCTATTCGGCGTCGAAACACGCCCTGGAGGCCCTGACCGATGCCCTTCGTCTGGAGTTGTATCCGTGGGGCATCGAGGTGTCGATCATCGAGCCGGGCGCCATCGCCACGCCGATTTGGGACAAATCGATGCAGACCTCGGTGGATGTCGAATCGGAGATGCCGGCTGACGGCAGGCATCTCTATGAAGCGGCTGCCCGGAGTGTCCGAGAATCGGTTGGTCAGGCCGCGGCTCGCGCGATCCCGGCGGATGCAGTGGTCAAGGTGGTGCTGCATGCCCTCACGGCCAAGCGACCGAATACACGGTATCTCGTCGGCCGGGATGCGAAGCTGCGGGCCGTCATGCTGAGATGGCTTCCCGATCGATTGCAAGATTGGATTCTGAAGAAAGTGTTGAAGCTCCCGGCATGAACGGAAAGGCGTCGGCTAGACGCCTTGAGAATCTCAGCCGACGAGTTCGGGGTTGAGTCGGTTGAGCGACTTGATGGAGAGCGCCTTGATCTCGTTATAGATGATCGTGCGCCCTGCCTGGCGGAGACGTGAGAAGATGCCCTCGACGATGACTTGATCGCCTTCCTTCACCTCGACCTGCCCAAGACCGATCACTTTCACGGTTCCCGACGTGTCCTTGAGGAGGAACCCGTATGCCGGCTGGCCCTGCCGGTTGGTGGCCAACTGCACGTTGGTGACCTGTCCGGAGACCACGACTTCCTGCCGGTCATACTGATCAGGATGCGCGATGATGTCGGCCAGATCCAGGAGGCCGTTCGCATGCACGGAGATCGGATACAGGAGACCGCCGACGAATAGGAGCCCAACGGTGCACAAGATGGCTCTGAAGGGTTGTCTTGAGGTTGCCATAGTAGGGCTCATGATAGCCGAGGACCGAAAATTTGCAAGAGGAACTACCATTTGCCGCCACCGGTCAGATCGGGATGTGGTTCGCCGAACATGCTCTTGAGCACGTGCTCCTTCATCTCATTGGTCATCGGTTCGGCGGGTTTCTCAAGCAATTCGGCCGGCGCTTCATGTCCCGTGGGCGTGCTGCGCGCCAGCAGGGCTTCGGCGAGTGCTTCGGGAGATGCATCGAAGTCATTGAGGATCGCAGCCAACCGTTGAAGCCCGAAGAGACTGCGGGTGATCTCTGAATGCACCGCATTTGAGCTGCCGCCCTGGACGAGCGAGAGCCAAAATTTCGCTTCCACGTCTTCGTTGAGAGCCCCCCAGGCCAACAGCGACAACTTGTCCAACAGTTGCGCTTCCGTGCGTTCGAGGCCGTCGTAGACCGACATGGACCGCTCCACAGGGCGGGTCGCCAGGACGGCAAATGTCTCCTTCCACAAATCGATGGGCGGACTCTGCGCTCCTGCGGCCGGCGCGCCGCCTTGGAGTGCGGCCTGTACGCCCTGCAAGTATTGGGTCATGTACTTGACCTTTCGCGCTGCCAAGCTTCCGGCAGGAAGCCCCCAAATATGACAGACCTCATGGTCTTGAAGGGAACTGAAGTCGGCGGTCTGCCGTTCGCGCGCGGCGACGTCGAGCCGCTTGCGATATTTGTCCGCGAGGCGAAGATGGGTCTGCAAGTCGATGCTGAGCCGCTGCTGCTGATATTCCTCCACGGTCAACTCGTGCGCCTCCCACCGCTGATCGAGAGCCCGAAGCGCCGGCTTTGGCAGTGCCGTGCGCGCTTGGTCCTTGAGTTGGGCGATCGCCTCGGAAGCCGTGCCGAACTTGGTCGTCAAGAGTTCAGCCGCTCGATCGGCCATGGCCATCCGGAGCGCCGCGAGCTTGGCCAGGCAGTCGCACTGTAATCCCATCCGCTCGCGTTTCAGCCGGACATGCCGCAGATATTGGTCGCGCTTCTCGGTGACCGACCTGATGGCGTCCTGCGTCAATATATTGTGGGTGGGCTTGGAGCCCGCCACACACCGAGGATCCGGCCGATCCGCGGTCATGTACTGAATTTCCTCGTCGGTCACATTGAAATGCTGGAGCAAGATCAAGCGCAGCATGATTCGGCCCTGGATGGGCAGGCTGCTGATCACCGATTCGATCAACTCAGGAGTGAGCGGAGAAGCGGAGGGCGCGGTTGTTGTTGCCATAAGTCGTGCTTTCAGGCGGTGCCGGTTTGTTGAGATTCCAAGTACTGTGCCACATATTCACGAACTTGCTGGACGGTTCCGGTCGAGAACAGCTCGCGGGGAATTTCTACTCGCGTCAGCATGGCAGGATCGACCCCCCGTTCAGCTGCGTATTCCTCGTCGATATACAGGCTGACCGACCCGTCAGCATGGCGTATGGCGTACAGGGCGTCGTTCTCGGACATACCCTCTGCAAAGCCTCCCCACGTCAGCTTCTACAGGTAACATAGGCGGAAATGGGGTGTCAAAGTGGGGAAGGGCGAAGGGGTGGACGGGGTAATCCCTGCTTCAGCGGGGGTGAAACCGCATGGCACCCTCGCTGCTTGGCTCCGCAAACTTGATCGATCCGGGGCTTTGCCCGAATCGATCTTCGAACACTGCGTCTCGCCATCGCCTCCGGATAAGCGATTGCAAGGCAATCGGTGGGTTGGGTGGGTGAGAATGGCGACCGCACCAACTGATGCCATGCACCCCTCGCAAGTCGCAGGCGGTTACCCCGTCCACCCGCTCCCTAAAAAAGAGAACGAGCGAGCATGGAAGGAGCCTTAGATAATCTATTTGAGATCGAAAATTTGAGCTCTGAGATCGTCGCGCTTCAGCAAGACGTTCCGGCGCCAGAGGATGTACATCGTCGAGAGGACAACGGCGGCAAGAAGCGTGTTTCGGATCCGACCCGGGCCAAAGCAGGCGAGATTGACCATGCCGTTCGTCAACCCATAGGCGGCATAGACGAGATAGATGAAGAACGCCCAGCGGGTGCAGCGTAGAAAGCCGTATCCCACGACCAGATGGAGGACAGGGGAAATCGCTTTCGTGAGAAAGCCAGGGATCCCGGAAAATTTCGTGCAGTAAAAGGGCAGCAGATAGTCGAAATTCTTGAGGATGATGAATGTGTCGTTGACGGCGCTGATCAACAATAAGACGCCGAGAAACCGGATGTCGTGGCCGCGCTGCCAAGCGGTGCGGAACGTCCGTTGCCAACTGGAGCCGGCGGTGATCGGTCCCAGATACGCGTCATAGGCTTGCAGCGCCCACCACGGCAGGGCCAGGATCATGAAGAAGAACACCTCGGCCGCCCGTCCGGACACCCGGCCGAGCATCAGGCTCGCGATGACGAGCGCTCCTGTGCAGAGCGCGGCCGCAGCGGCTTGTCGGTAACGCTGTTGCAGGACCTGTCCCAGGCCCGGGAGGAGGAGTGAAGAGAAAGCGGCGCGTAGGTCCACGGAATCAGTCATGACGAAACACGAAGGGCCTTCGATCTTGCGACCGAAGGCCCTTCATTACGAGGATGTTGAACATCCTGTCGGAGCAGGGATAAAGCCTAGCCGCCGAGCGTGTCCAGCGATTCTTTCAGGCTGCCACGAATGCAGGTGAAAATGGGCGTATCGCGCAACGTGTACCGGGAGCCTTCCGTTTCCCGCAGGGCCATCACCAGATCGAGGAAGTCCTCGGGCTTGTCGCTCTCAAACGCCACGACCCATTCCTGATCGTCAAGGCCGAAGGAATAGGTGGTGTTGAGCTTGACGGAAGGGAAGCGGTGGCCGACTTCGATATGCTCGTCCATCATACCCTGCCGAGCAGCTTTCGTGAGGAGGAACCATTCGCGGGTCTTGAGGAACGGGTAGACGAAAATGTATTTGGCTTTTCCGGGGACGACGGTCAGGCGTTTGCTTTCCTGCCCTTCGTGCGTGTGATGATCGACATAGATCGATCGCTTCGTCATGGACAAATACGAGTAGGGAGTGGTGAGGTACTTGCCCAAGCCGGACGCGAGCATCTTGGCGGTCATCTGCTGGAAGAGTTCGAGTTCGTAGCTGATGCGCCAGAGCATGAGGTCGCAATCGCCACGGATACCCACGGTGGAGTACGGAATCACCAGCACCTTGCCGGCATAATCCTCGACCGCACGGATGAATTCCTGTTTGCCTTTTGCGCGCTCGTCTTCCGGCAAACGACGCCACGCCGGGTCGAGCTTATAGAACGCAAAGTTGACGTACTGACGTTTGGGTGTCTGCGCCGGTGCTTGCTGTTCGGGGGCTGCCATGAACTCCTCCGTGTGACGTCTTGATCAAGTCAGAAAGGACTGATTCCTGTAACACTTCATCTTTTGTTTTGTCAATTGGGGAAAAACGCGGCACGGATAATCGATTGCAACGCAATCGGTGGGTCGGGCGGATGTACAAAGACCGTCGAGGTTGGCGGGTCAGAATAAGTCCTATGCGAGGGCTGTAGCCCGCTCGTTGACAGGTAAAAACCGATCTGTTAGTGCCTTGGCTATGAAGATGGAATTCCGTCACATGGCCGGGGCCGTTGGGGCGTTCTCCCTTACGGTATTTGCAGCGACCGCAGTCTGTGCGATCGAGATCCAACCATCACAAGAGGAGATCCACGCCGCGCTCGATCGCGGAGCCGATGCGGCCAAAGCGCATCGCCCGCCGGACACCTTCTATACCCGCTTCGGCGCCACCGATGAGTTGCATCCAAGCGGTTTTCTGATTACCAAGCTCGCCGCGCTTTCCGTCATGGCTACGCACATGGGCCTACGGGGAGTCGAACCCGCCGAGGCCGATATTGCCCAGGCTCTCGAGGGCAAGACCATGTTGGTGAGCGCCACTATTTTTGGGAATGTTCCGAACTTCGCCGTCGATAGTTACATGGTGTTCGATCAGGCGGGCAAAACCATCAAACCCGTCACCGTGCGGTTCGATGGAATGGCGAGCCGCAGTGCCGCCTGGCCTGAGTCCCCGCGCTTCAAAGCCAAAGTGGTGGCCTCCTTTGCCTATGCCGACTTCGATCCAACAGCACACACCACAATTTCCATCTTTCCCGCCAACGGCGGTGAGGTAACGTTTCCTCTGGATTTTGCTCAGATTAAGTAGAAGTTCGTTTGACCTTCTTGTCAGACTGATATCCATGGGAAGAGCACGTTCCTCATCTCAACCAGTTATCGCCGAAATCATTGCGGTCGGGTCGGAGCTTCTCTTGGGAGGCCGGACGGACAGCAATTCCTTATTCATCACGGATGAACTGGGCACCTTGGGCATCGAGGTACGTTTCAAGTCGGTGGTCGGCGACGATCGAGCCGACATCGTTCGTGCGCTGAAGACGGCCGTGGCGCGGGCGGCGATCATCGTGATGACCGGCGGCCTTGGGCCGACGGTGGACGACTGCACGCGAGAGGCCATCGCCGATGCGGCCGGACGCAAGCTCGGGCGGCGAAAGGAGGCCTTCGAGGCCATGCAGAAACGGTTGGCACAATGGGGCCGTTCGCCCAACAAGGGGCAACTCCGACAGGCGTTGATCCCGACCGGCGCCACGGTCGTGCCCAACCCGGTCGGGTCGGCGCCAGGATTCTGGCTCTCGTGGCGGGGCACCCTGTTGATTTCGTTACCGGGTGTGCCAGCGGAAATGGCGGCGATGGTGCGAGAGAGCGTGGTTCCTGCATTGGCGTCTCGATTGAAGGAGCGAGGCCGCACGCCACAGCCGATCAGGCGACAAGTGTTTCACACGTGGGGAATTTCTGAGGCCGACGTCGATGCGAAGCTGCAGGGACTCATTCCCAAAAAAGCGCCGGTCGACCTCGGATTGTTGGCTTCTCCGTTAGGCGTCTTGGTGTCGCTCACCACGAAGCCGCTGAACAGCACCGCCGCTGAGACGTGGGCCTCACTGTCCGAGTCGGTCCGTGCTTGTCTACATGAATGGATCTTCGCGGAAGGTCCGGAAACGATGGAAGAGGTGGTCGGGAGGTTGCTGATCAAGGACAAGCACACGCTCGCGCTGGCGGAGTCCTGCACCGGTGGGTTGATCGGCCATCGGCTGACACAGGTGCCGGGCTCCTCGGCCTATGTGGACCGCGGGATCATCTGCTACAGCAACCATGCGAAAATCGACCTCCTCGGCGTTCCCGCCGATCTCATCGAGCGACATGGCGCGGTGAGCGCGGAAGTCGCGGCTGCCATGGCGAAGGGCGTTCGCGAGCGCAGTGGTGTCTCGATCGGCTTGAGTGTCACCGGCATTGCCGGGCCGGGCGGCGCGACTGCCACAAAGCCGGTCGGATTAGTGTACGTCGGTTTGAATGCGGACAATGGCGAGACCGTCACGCGCGAGCATCGATTCCACGGCGACCGCTCAGTCATCAAGCAGCGGTCTTCCCAGGCGGCATTGGATCTGCTCCGGCGCTGGCTCCTGACCGGGTGTCGATAAAGGCCGCCAGCGGCGTTCTCCCGTTGCGTAGAGTTTCAACGAGTCGACTGCACAGGAGGCAAAAACACTTATCTGACAAAGGGAATAGAGAGCATGATCCGCGCCTTTTTGGCCGTTCAGTTGTCTGAACCGCTCCGAACGACGCTCGCGGCAGTGCAATCGGAGGTGAAACGGCGAATTACCCCTGATATGCCGCGCGACGTGAGTGTGTCCTGGGTTCGTCCCGCTTCGATGCATTTGACGGTCAAGTTTCTGGGGGACATTGCGGAAGAATTGGTCATGCCCCTCCGCGAGGCGATCGCCGATACGCTCATACCGCATCGAGTCCAGCAGATCCCTCTCGATCGCCTCGGCGTCTTTCCGCGACCCCAGCAGCCTCGCGTGCTGTGGATCGGGCCATCCGCACAATGGGAGGCGAGTGACGGCGCGGCGCGGTTGGCGGCGCTGCACCGCGCGATCGAGGCATGCTGTGCGACGCTGAATCTGGCGCCTGATCCCAGGCCCTTGAGCGCTCATCTGACCTTGGCACGGATCAAGGCAGGTCATCGCGGGGCTGGACAGGCGCTGGCAAGAAGCGGCGTGATGGATCGGCTGCCGTTGGCGGTGGACCCTTTCGCGGTCGACGCGATCACGTTGATGAGAAGCGACTTGAAACCGACCGGATCCGTCTACACCGTTCTGTGGGAATCTCAGCTGCAGCCTGCTTAGTACACCGAGCTCGATGTCGGTGATGCGTAGGCAATCTGAGGCGGTTGATCGCGGATGGTCCGGCAGAACACCTCGACCAGTGAAGGATCGAAGGTGGTGCCTGATTGTTCTTCAATGAGGGCGAGCGCCTTCTTGAGGGAGACTGGAGTTGTGCCGGACTGTTCGGAGGTGAGTTCGTCGAACGTTTGTGCCAATGCGACGAGCCGCGCCAGGTAGGGAATCCGCTCTTCCTTGAGGGCGAAGGGATACCCGGTGCCGTCCCAGCGCTCATGATGCAACGCAATGATCTGGACAGCTTCTGCCGGCAAGCCGATCGCCCGTCCGATGCGCGCGCCGATGTCGGGATGATGACGCAGGCGGTCGACATCCTGCGTGAGAAGGAAGCTGCTGTCGCCGCTGATCAAATCCAAATCGTGGGCGAGTGCGCCCAGCGCAAGGTGCTGCTGCTCGGCCAGCGGCAGTTGGAGCTGGTTTGCGACAAGCGTGGCATAAAAGCTCACGCGGTTTCCGTGGTTGACGAGATAACGATCCTTCGCTTCCAGCAAATCGGAGATCAATTGGATCAACGGCGACGTGGTTTCCCGACTGGAGACTTCCAGCAAACCGCTCTTGACCTGACCCGCATACCGCGCCATCAATGCCTGCCAGGCGTTCGTGCTTGCCGGTTCCGGCTGCCATAACGCCTGCTCCTCCGCCATGGCTCGGCGAAGCATGTCGAGCCGTTGCTTCTTGTGCGACGTCTGAAGGCTGATCGACAGCAACTCGGATGCATTGAAGGGCTTGAGCAGAAAACCGGCCGCGCCGTGGCGCACACAGTCCATGGCGGATTGCAGCGTGCCATAGGCCGTCACCATGATGATTTCGATCTCGCGGTGCGTCCGTTTGATTTCCTTGAGAATGTCGGATCCGGACGTATCAGGCAGCTTGAGGTCGAGAGTGATGAGATCGACGCCATGATCATTGATGAGGGCCAGGGCATGGCTGCCGTTTTCGGCCGTCAGAATGTTGAAATCCTGTTTCAGAATCTGGGTCAGCGCGGCGCGCGGCGCCGCTTCGTCGTCGACGATGAGGACGGTGGGTCTGGGGCTGATCGCGTCCTGTGCGAGAGCGAGTGTCATACCATTAGCTGTATGATGGGAGCCTCATTTCGTCAAGGAAATCACGAATGGTTGTTGTAGGACAAAGCCGTAGCTCACGCGCTTGACTGATCTGGAGCGTCATTATAGATTGTGGGCATGAAGTGGCTCGCCGGTGCAGCTCTCGTAGGGATCGTGGCCGTTCAGCCCGCCTGGGCGACAGGGCCCGAGTTTGATCCCGAACAACCGTTCAAGGGGATGGGGCAGCAGCTGCTCGAATCTTTTTTGGGACAGGCGCTGGAAGCCTTGGACGAACATTTCGAGCTGTCCGGTACGCTCGATCCGGACGCCGGACAGCAAGACCGGAAACAGACGTTGCGTTTCAAGTTCTATCCAAACGGCAAATCCAAGTCGAACGACCACATTGCCGCCGAAGGGTCGTTCGGTCCTTCGACTGACTCCCGCCAGGATGAGTTTCATTTCCGCTTTACCGTCCCGAAATCGCTGACCGAGACCTCGTCCCATCTGCCGGAGAACGTGTTGTAGCGGTCCGGGACTCCGACGACAATCCTTCCATTTGTTCGATTGTTCGTCACATTCTTCGCTAGGTTTCCTTGCTCCAACTTGGGTATAATCCGCCACCTTCACCTTGATCAGGAGGAACTCCATGGCGGAAAAGGACGACAAGAAGCGCGCACTGGATCTCGCTCTATCCCAGATTGAAAAACAATATGGGAAGGGGGCGATCATGAAGCTCGGCGATGCCGATGCGCCGGCGGACATTCCGGCGATTTCGACGGGATCGCTCGGCTTGGATATTGCGCTTGGCGTCGGCGGATTTCCGCGGGGGCGTGTCATCGAGATTTTTGGCCCGGAGGCGTCGGGCAAGACAACCCTGACCCTGCATGCGATCGCCGAAGTGCAAAAAACCGGCGGCGTGGCCGCGTTCATCGATGCGGAGCATGCGCTGGATCTGACCTATGCGAGAAAACTTGGCGTCCAGGCCGATGACCTCCTCGTGTCGCAGCCCGACACGGGCGAGCAGGCGTTGGAAATCGCCGAAACCCTGGTTCGCAGCGGCGCCATCGACCTGATCGTCGTGGACTCGGTGGCGGCCTTGACGCCGCGCGCGGAAATCGAAGGCGAGATGGGCGACGCGCACATGGGATTGCAGGCTCGGTTGATGTCGCAAGCCCTTCGAAAGCTGACCGCCGCGATTTCAAAATCGCAAACGACGGTCATTTTTATCAATCAAATCCGCATGAAGCTCGGCGTAATGTTCGGCAATCCCGAGACGACCACCGGCGGCAATGCACTCAAGTTCTACTCGTCTGTCCGCTTGGATATCCGCCGGATCGAATCCATCAAAGAGGGGCAGGAAGTCGTCGGCAGTCGTGTCCGCGTGAAGGTGGTCAAAAACAAGATGGCGCCTCCCTTTAAACAGGCGGAGTTCGACATTCTCTTCTCGCAGGGGATCTCGAAAGCGGGCGAGTTGGTGGATCTCGGCGTCGATCGAAAAGTGCTCGAAAAGTCCGGCGCATGGTATTCCTATCACGGCGAACGGCTAGGCCAGGGACGCGATGCCGTGCGTGATTTTTTGGTCACGAATCAGCCGTTGGCTCTCGAGATCGAAGGCAAACTCCGCGAGCTGGCCGGCGTGCCGGGCCGCAGCGTCGAAAAGCCTGCCGAGAAACCCGTGCTTGTCTCGTCCAAAGAGGACAAGCGCGACGAGAAGCGATCTCACAAAGTCGGAGTCTGATGGCCGCATCCTGTTAAGGCGGAAGCGTGAAACGGCGCATCCCGCAGTCGGGGGACGAATGGTTCCACCGCGCCGTGCGGTACCTCGCCCGATTCGACCGCACGGCTGCTCAGGTCGAACGGTTTCTCACCAGCAAAGGCGCTTCCCGGGCCCAGGTCACACAGGTGATTTCCCGTCTGTCTGCGTTGCGGTACCTCGACGATCGGGCTTATGCCGCACGATGGGTCGAGACGACGTTGGCACGCCGCCCGATGGGACGTGACCGGCTCAAAAGTGAATTGATGGCGAAAGGGCTTGGTGAAACCCTGGCGGACGATGCCATCGTCGACGGCCTTGATGGGCTGGATGAGGAAACACTGGCGCGGCGTGCGCTGCGCCTCAAGGGCCGCGGCGGCGGCAAGACTCGCCAGCGCACCGTGTCTCTCCTACGACAGCGGGGTTTCCGGGAAGAGACGATTGAGCGTATCATAAGCGATTGCCCCGGCGAGGAACGAGCATCATGACCCAGAGCGCACACGACCTTCGGCAGGCCTTTATCCGCTACTTTGAGCAGCATGGCCATCAGGCCGTGCCGAGCTCTCCGCTGATTCCACAGGCCGATCCGACGCTTCTCTTCACCAACGCCGGCATGAACCAGTTCAAGGGGGTCTTTCTCGGCCAGGACACCCGTCGCTATCGCCGGGCCGTCTCTGCGCAAAAGTGTCTGCGCGCCGGCGGCAAGCACAACGACCTCGAGAACGTCGGCTACACGCGGCGGCATCACACGTTCTTCGAAATGCTCGGGAATTTCTCTTTCGGGGACTATTTCAAGGAAGACGCGATCACCTTTGGTTGGGAATTTCTCACTCGGACGGTCGGACTCGACAAGTCCCGCCTGTGGATCACCGTCTTTCGTGAGGACGACGATGCCGAGCAGCTCTGGAAGAAGGTGGGCATCCCGCCGGCCCGCATCATCCGTTGCGGAGAAAAAGACAATTTCTGGCAAATGGCTGATACCGGCCCCTGCGGACCCTGCTCGGAAATTCATTATGATCAAGGGCCGGGGGTCCCGGGAGATGACCGGCCGAACGGCGAAGGCGACCGGGTCATCGAGATCTGGAACTTGGTCTTCATGCAATTCAACCGGGATACGTCCGGAACGCTTCATCCGTTGCCAAAACCCAGCATCGACACCGGAATGGGCCTGGAGCGGCTGGCCGCCGTCGCTCAGGGTGTCTACAGCAACTACGACAGCGACCTGTTCACGCCGTTGCTGGCTGCGATCGGCAAACGAGCTGGAACGGAGTTTGGCACCTCAGCACAGAGTGACCGCTCGATGCAGGTGGTCGCAGACCATCTGCGTGCCATCACCTTCATGATGACCGACGGTATTCTCCCGTCGAACGAAGGACGGGGCTACGTCTTGCGCCGCATCCTGCGCCGTGCAGCCCGCCATGGGCGTCTGCTTGGGATCGTCGAGCCGTTTTTGTACGAACTGACTGCTGCGGTGGTTCAGATCATGGGCGGAGCCTATCCGGAGGTTCGGACTGCCGCGGGTACTGTGGCCGAGGCGACGAAAGGCGAGGAAGAGCGGTTTATCGCGACGCTGGATCAGGGACTGCCCATCCTCAACGACATGATCGAGAAGGCGCGTTCCGCCGGAAGGATGATCTTACCGGGTCCCGATGTGTTCAAGCTCTACGACACATACGGCTTCCCGATGGACTTGATTGCCGAAGCGTGCCGGGAGCAGGGCATGACGGTCGATGAGGCAGGGTTTGACGCGGCCATTGAAGAGCAGCGGAACCGCGCACGCAAGACCGGGGGCTTTGAGCAGGAAACTGCGCGGCCGGCCATTGCCGAATTGGCGGCCCGTCTCGGCGCGACGAAGTTTGTCGGCTACGACCAGTTGGATTCCGACAGCGTTCTGCAGGCGATTCTCAAGGGCGACCGTCTCGTCAAGGAGGCGCAGGAAGGCGACGAGGTCGAGGTGGTTCTCGACGTCACGCCGTTTTATGCGGAAGGCGGCGGTCAGGTCGGCGATCAGGGTGTCCTTGTCGGACCAGACGGCCGTGTGGAGATCAAGGAGACGACTCGGCCGGTGCAGACGATGATCGTACACAAAGGTCGGGTGAGTCAGGGCCGCATCCGCGAAGGCGAACAGCTGCATCTGGCGGTGAATCGGACGATCCGGCAAGACGCCGCGAGAAATCATACGGCGACACATCTTGTCCATGCGGCCCTGCGCGATCTGCTCGGGCCACATGTCAAACAGTTCGGCTCCCTGGTAGCGCCCAACCGCCTTCGGTTTGACTTTGCTCATTTCAGGCCTCTGTCGTCACGGGACGTCGACGAAATCGAAACAGTGGTCAATGGTGAAATCCGGAGAAACGAACGAGTGCAATCGGAGGTCATGAGCATTCAGGACGCCGTGGCCAAGGGCGCTCTGGCCTTCTTCGGCGACAAGTACGGTGAACAGGTGCGGGTCGTCACGGTCGAATCCTTCAGCAAGGAGCTCTGCGGCGGCACCCATTGCCGTCATACCGGAGAAATCGGGCTGTTCCGCATCGTGTCTGAAACCGGCGTGGCTGCCGGGGTTCGCCGAATTGAAGGGCAGACGGGCCATGGTGCCGTGGCCATGATGAAAAAGCTGGAGTCAGAGGTCAGAGAACTTACGGACCTTTTGAAGGTTGGGCCTTCCGAGTTGGTGGCGAAGACCCGCAAGGTCATGGCACAGCTCAAAGACAAGGAACGCGAGCTCGAAGAGCTGAAACTCAAGATGGCGAGTGGATCGGCCGTGGCCTCCACGGCCAAAACCGTCGCCGGTGTCCCTGTCCATGTCCAACGGACCGACGGCTTGGATATCAACGGGATGCGCATGCTGGCCGACCAACTGCGGGACAAGATGAAAAGCGGTGTCGTCGCCTTGGGGGCCGTGACGGACGACGGGAAAGTGGCGCTGCTCGTCGTCGTCACAAAAGATCTCACGGCGAAAATCAAAGCCGGTGATCTCATCAAGCCTTTGGCGGCCGAAGTCGGCGGGACCGGCGGGGGCCGGCCGGAAATGGCGCAGGCGGGCGGCAAAGACCCCTCCAGACTCGACGCGTCGTTGGAAAAAGTCTTTGGCTTGGTCGAACACGCGCTTCAGCGGTAGAATCATGTCCAGATCGCGAATACTGGCGTTAGACTACGGGACCAAGCGGATCGGCGTTGCCCTCAGCGATGAGCTGGGCTGGACCGCGCAGCCGCTCGAGACCTTCGAACGCCGGACACTTGACCGTGATGTGGCACACATCGCGTCGCTCGTGGAGACCCACGAGGTGAGAGAGGTCGTGTTGGGATTCCCGCTGCAGTTGGACGGGCGGGAAGGTCCGGCGATCCAGGCCATGCGGAATTTTGCCGTGCACCTGGAACAGGGATTGCCGGTTCCGCTGGTCCTCTGGGATGAGCGATTGACGACCAAAGCGGCGGAAGATTTGCTCATTGCCGCCGATGTCAGCCGGAAGAAGCGCAAGGGGGCCGTCGACCGGGTGGCGGCCGCCATTCTATTGCAAAGCTACCTGGCGAGCCGTGAACCTGCCTCGCGGCCGGTCACGGACGGCGATTGGCCGACAGTCGACAGCACTGATGAAGCTGCGGAGCATTCTCATCGTCCTTCTGATCGTGGTCGCCGCGCTCGGCATAGCCGCGTATCAGGTCATTAAGTGGGCTCAGGAGCCCGCCGTTCCCGCACGCCTGCGCCCGCCGTCCAAGTCCGTCATCATTCCTGACCGTTCCACCTTTCAGCAAGTTGCCGCGCTGCTCGAACGGGAAGAGCTCATTAGGAGCCGGCTGGCCTTCGTGTGGTTGGGTCGGTTTCACTCTGCAGATCGAAAAATCCAGGCCGGCGAGTATGAGCTGAATGCCGGTATGGCGCCTGCCGAAATTCTCTTACGGCTGACGACGGGGCAGGTGGTGCTACATCCCATCCTGATTCCCGAAGGCTTGACGATGGTGCAGATTGCGGACATCTTTGGGCAGCAGGGCTTGGTGGATCGGCAGGAGGCGCTGCGGTTGATGACCGATCCGACGTTCATCGCTTCACTGGGCATCACAGCCGGCACGCTGGAGGGGTATCTCTATCCCGACACCTACAAGTTTCCGAAAGGTGTCAGACCCAGGGAGGTCATTACGACGATGGTCGAGCACTTGCGGCAGGTGTATGGCCCGGACCTCGTCGCGCGGACGCAAGAGCTCAGGATGACGCAGCATGAAGTCCTCACGTTGGCGTCGGTGATCGAAAAGGAATCCGGCTCGAACGGCGAACGGGAGGAGATCGCGGCGGTCTTCCACAATCGATTGAAGAAACGCATTCCCTTGCAGAGTGATCCCACCGTGATTTATGGTCTGCCGAATTATGACGGGAACATCCACAAGAAGGATCTCATGAGTCCGAGTCCGTATAACACGTATCGCATTGCCGGCCTGCCTCCGGGGCCTATTGCGAACCCGGGCATTCAATCGATTCGTGCGACGCTCTATCCCTCGAACTCGCGGGCGCTGTACTTTGTGTCCAAGAACGACGGCACGCATCAGTTTTCGGCGACGCTCGCGGAGCATAACGAAGCGGTCGAAAAATATCAGAAGCGGCCCTTCAGAAGAGCGATGCACCCGCGCACGTCCTCCATGACTTCGGTCCAGAGAGCCACGCCATGACTCAGAGCGACTGGAACCTTCCTGCGTTAATCGATCACACGATCTTGCGTCCGGAGGCCACCAAGGCCGACGTGCTGCGCCTCTGCCGCGAGGCCAGGCAATACGCCTTCACGGTGATCTTTATTCCGCCGTGCTACACGGCTGACGCGGTCGAGGCCGTCGCTGGATCAGCCGTGCGCGTCGGCATCCCCATCGGATTTCCACTCGGTGGGCACGCGACTAGAATTAAGGTGGCGGAGGCGGTGGAGGGTGTGAGGCAGGGCGCCGCGGTGTTGGACATGGTGATCAATGTCAGCCGTTTGAAGTCTGGCGATCTCGACGGGGTCCGACAGGATATCGCCGAAGTGGTGCGAGCCACCCCGGAGGCCGAGCACAAAGTCATCCTGGAAACCTGCTATCTCACCGATCAAGAAAAGATGACGGCATGCAGGCTGGTGGTGGAGGCAGGTGCCGACTATGTGAAAACGTCGACCGGCTTCGCAGTAGGGGGCGCAACCGCGGCCGATGTCAGGCTGCTGAAGGCTTCGGTGGGAGGACGGGCCAAGGTCAAAGCCTCCGGCGGCATCCGCGATTGGCACAGCGCACGGGAAATGCTTGAAGCGGGAGCCGACCGCATCGGCACGAGCGCTAGTCTCAAGATCGTGGAGGAATGGTCGGCCGCAACTGTCAAACGCTGAGGACCCCCATGTCGTTACGTAGAGATGTGCGATATCAGGTGAAGTGTCCGGTGGCGTTTGTCGTGGATGGGAAGCCGGGCGAAGGCACGACGTTCAATCTTTCACGTGGCGGCTGCGCGATTGAAACGGACATGTTCGCCGCCGTTGATGATCCGGTCAGCCTGCAGATCACCGTGTCGAGTCAGCCCTCGCCGATCCTGATCGAACTCGGAAAAGTGCGCTGGTCGACCCGCAGGGAATTCGGCGTGGAGTTCATGGTCGTCGAAGGACCCTCGAAGCGGCGGCTCGACGATTTTCTCTTGGTCGTGGCAAAGGACAAGTTGACGGCGTGACCGGCTAGTCGGCCTTTCCTCACCTGCGTGATCGACGCCCAGACCATTGCGGGGCGAATGATGACAAGGTTTGCGGCTCCATTTTCATCTGTTATAGTGCGCCCATGATCAAGCGCGTGATCTTGCTTGTCGTCGACGGCCTCGGCGTCGGAGCGGCCGAGGATGCGTCGACGTACGGTGATGCCGCGACGCACACGCTTGCCCATCTCGCCGAGTCAGCCGGAGGGCTCAGTCTTCCGACGCTGGAATCGCTTGGGTTGGGCCATGTGACGACGATACAAGGCGTGCGATCGATGGCTCAGCCGGTGGGCTGTTTCGGCCGGTTGGCGTTCAAGAGCCAGGGCGTCGATTCTCTTGTCGGCTTTTGGGAGATTGCCGGGTGTCTCACGGAAGACGAAGGGCGCGCATTCCCGGAGGGCTATTCGTCGGAGGCCAAGGTCGCGCTTGAAGAGGTCTTCGGGCTCAAAATCATCGGCGGTCACGTCGCGTCTGCAGAGGAAGCGTTACGGGAGTTGGGCGCGTCACATCTCTCGGCGCGCGCCCCGGTTGTCTGGACCGACGGCCGCCAGACCTGTCATGTGGCCGCCCATGAGGAAGTGTGGACTGTCGATCTGCTGTATCAACGGAGTCGGGAAGCACGAAAGGCGTTGAAAGATGCCTGGGGGATGCGACGCGTGGTCGCGCATCCCATCGTTGGCACTCCCGGTGCATTGCAGTTTGGCCCCGGCCGTCGGGATTTTGCCGGAGAACCACCGGCACTGACGATGCTGGATGTCTTGAATCGCGCCAGCCAGATCCTCATCGGCGTGGGCAAAGTTGGAGATTTGTTCGGCGGAAGGGGATTGACCAGGTCGGCACTCGCGCCACGCTGGACGGACGCGCTGGATGAGATCGGCGGCATGTTTAAAAAAGTTCCGCGGGGACTGATCTTCGCCGGCCTTGAGGTGATGGGTTCGGAGGCCGGAACGTCCGCCGCGGCGATCCAGGATTTCGACCGCCGCCTTCCAGACATGTTGGATCGATTGCGACCGGGTGATCTGTTCATCATCACGGGCGACCATGGACGTGACCCAGGTAAGCCGCATGCGCTTCCGACCCGGGAGTATGTCCCTCTGCTCATCACCGGTCCGAAGCTGGCCCAGGGTGTTAATCTGGGTGTGCGGCCCACCGCGGCCGATCTGGCGCAGACGATCGTCGAGGGCCTCAAAGGAGAATCCTTGACGATCGGCGACAGTTTTCTTGATGTGCTCCGGCCGGGTTAACCTCAGATCTCACCTCTCAAATGGTTACCCATGAGTTATGAAGACAAATTGAACGCACTCGGGTTGGAGCTGCCGGAGGCACCAAAGCCGGTGGCCACGTATGTCCCCGCTGTGAAGGCAGGCAATCTGTTGTTCCTTTCTGGCGTGCTGCCGATGCGGAATGGTCAATTGGCTGTTGTTGGGAAACTCGGCCGTGAAGTGAGTCTGGCGGATGGGGTGGAAGCCGCGAAGGTGGCGATGCTGAACGCATTAGCGATCGCCAAGCAGGAACTCGGAAGTCTCGACCGGATCACGCGGGTCGTGAAAGTCGTCGGACACGTGGCTTCGGCCGAAGGGTTTACCGATCAGCCTCAGGTGCTGAACGGGGCCTCCGATCTTCTTGTCGCGATCTTTGGTGAAGCCGGACGGCATGCACGTGTGGCCACAGGAGCCGCCGAGTTGCCGCGCCGTGCCGCGGTGGAAATCGAAGTCATTCTGGCTGTGTCCTGACCTGCCGCATGAAGGCGTTCCGCCAGTGTGTCATGTCCTCTCAGCGGCTTGACACCTGAAAAAACCGCTTGTTATAGTCCGTCGTCCCTCGCTTCACGCTGCACCCCGGTGTGTTTTCCTTCCTGAACTCGTGCGTGGGGTTCTCGTGCCACGCAGGGTCTTCTGAGTATAATTCCAAGACAGGGTCGATTGGTGTTTCAGATCTGATTTTCGTATGAACTGGATCATCGCCTTTATCACGAGCCTGATGCTGGCTTGGGTGGGCAGCGGGCCGGCCGGCGCCGCGCCGCCGAAGATCGAATTACAGCCACAGACCGGAGTGCCTGGGGCCACGGTGTCAATTGTCGGCAAGGGCCTCGGACCATTCAAATCTGCGCAAGTCAACCGTGTGCTCTTCGCTGGAGTTCCTGCGCTCATCCAACGGTGGGATCAGGATGTGGTCGAGGTGAAAGTCCCCTCGAAGGCGCAGAGCGGCCCGGTCGAAGTGCTGATCGGAAAAAAGAAGGTTCAGGCGGGCACGTTCAGCGTCGTCTATCCGAAAATCCTCTCGATTCACCCTCCCTCGATCGAGCCAGGCCATACGATTGAGATTCTGGGCGAGCACTTCGGCATGACGGCCGGCCCGCGCGATCCCAACACGATGTTCGGCGTCAATGACGTTGTGGTGGGCAGCCTGGTGGTTAGGCCCCGTCGCTGGAAGGATGACAAGATCGAAGTGGACGTTCCGGCCAATGCCGCCTCGGGAGACATCGCCGTGCGTCTTGCCTCTTCAGACCCTCTGCCGGACGGTTCCTGCTGCGCGCCTGTGCAACATACGGTCAGCAACGCCGTTTCGTTGAAGCTGATTCCCACCGTGCAGGTCGACCCTGTCCATGGTCCGGTGGGGACCAAGGTCGTGTTGTTCGGGCAAGGCTTCGGTCGAGAGAAGACTCGGGAAGACAGGATTCTTATCGGCGGGAAAGAGACTCCTGTGGCCCAGTGGAGCGATCGTGCCATCGTCGTGCACGTGCCTCTGAACGCGGAGAGCGGACCAATGGTGCTGGCTCAACGGGGACAAGAGCGAATCGTTGCCACCTTCACAGTCGACGTTCCGAAAGCGACCGGTATCACACCCGCCAGTGCTCCGATCGGCACGCTCCTGAGAATCCATGGCGAGCACTTCGGCGCATATTCGGAGAGTGGTGCGACTCCGTACAACTATACCGACTTCGATACCGGCCAGAATCGGGTGGAAATCGGCGGAGCTCCCGCGGTGATCTACCGTTGGCATGATGACCGGATCGACGTCTGGGTGCCGTTCAGCGCCAAGAGCGGTCCCGTGGTGGTGACCCGTGGCGCGCCGAAACCGGGGGCGGATGGATCCTGCTGCGCAGAGCATGGAACGGTGTCCACGACGCCGGGAGACTTTACGCTGGTCGTGCCGACCATTGAGTCGTTTTCACCGGCCTCCGCCGGGCTGGATGAAGTCGTCACCATCAAAGGTTCGGGCTTCGGGTCCTTCATCAAAACCACCGAGGCGACGCAGCCGGGTCTCGGCGAGGGCGCCTTCAAACGTGACCAGATCGAGCTGGGTGAGAACGTGTCGCGCACTGAGGTGTTATTCAACAATATCGGCGCGATTGTCTTGTCCTGGACGGATACCGAGATCAAGGCTCGCGTGCCGCATCGTCATCTCTTCGGGATCGGCAAGCCGGGACAGTTCAGCGCAGACCTTGCAACCGGGCCTCTGGTCATCCGCCGCGGATCCTGGGACCTGCTCCCCGATGGCACGTGTTGCACGCCGAAAAAATGGCTCACGCTCGAAGCCGGAACGTTCACCATCGAAGCCAAGGGCATGCCTGATCAAAGCTTCTTCGAGTCGAGGCCGGAAGGCAGCACCAACGACTAGCAGCAGGATGTTGAACAATCCTCCTTCTTACCCGCCCACCCCTGCGCGCCGAGACGCGCTTTTCACCGAGCCCGTTCTCGCATCGCCTGTGCGCTTTTCGCGGCCTTGGTTGTGGAGAGGTGCGTCTTGGCGCACCGGGGTTGGGCGGGTGCGATCGTGGGGATTTTTGACCATCCTGCTTTTCTTCCCACTCGCTCTCATTATTCCTTCCATACACGCGGCTGAATCACAGCTCAGAGCCGCTTCCCAAAAAACCGGGACCGAGGTCACGCTCATGAGCGTGTATTTTCTGGACGCCAAATTGGGATGGGCGGTGGGCTCGGGCGGGACAGTTCTCAAGACGATAGACGGCGGCCAGAAGTGGAAAAAACAGACCAGCGGCACGCCGATGCAGCTGACGGGCGTGTTCTTTGTCGACGACACGCACGGGTGGATCATTGGCGTCAACGGTACGGTCCGTCATTCGGTAGACGGCGGCGCCACATGGAAACCACAGCCCATCGACACCCAGGCGGCCATCTATGGGTTATCGTTCATCTCGCCGCAGGAAGGATGGATCGTGGGCGGTAACGGAACGATCCTCCACACGAGCGACGGAGGCGCCCACTGGACGGACCAGTCCAGCGCTACGACGGCGGCCCTCTATGCCGTGCAGTTTCTGACGGCGCGTCGAGGCACGGCCGTCGGAGCAGTGGGAACGGTGCTCGCCACCGAGGATGGTGGCGCGACCTGGGTGGCCCAGGAAACCCAAGGGTCGGTCACGCTCTTCGACGTGTATTTTTCGGATCCGTCGACGGGGTGGGTGGTCGGCAATGCCGGCGCAATGTTTCAGACCACCGATGGAGGCGGCCGCTGGATCGACCGGACGTTACCCTGCTCACGGACCTGCACGAGGCTCACGGACCTGCTTCGGATCCGATTCACCGATCCCAAAACCGGATGGATCGTGGGAGAGCGCGGCATGGCCTACCACACTGCGGACAGTGGATTTACCTGGGAAGAGCAAGGGGCCGTAGCAAACGTGTCGTTGTTCGGGTTGTCCTTTCCCAATACCCTGCACGGCTGGGCCAGCGGCGAAAAAGGCACCATCGTGCATCTCAAGATCGGGAAATAAGGCGCCGCTATCCCAGCTCGCCCAACCGGGATTGCAGGATAGTGAGTGCGGCAATGGCGGCAGTTTCGGCTCGCAGGATTCGGGGCCCTAGGGTGACGCCGACAAAGCCCTGTTCACGCATGTGACGGAATTCCGCTTCCTCCCAGCCTCCCTCCGGACCAATCAGCAGCCAGACATCGCCGTCGTTGTGCAATGGCAAGTTGCTCAGTGAAGCACCGTCTGACCGCTCAGCCAAGAGAATTTTTACGGCGGCTGTCTTCGAGGTCGACAGCAGGTGGGGGACGGTTGCTGGTTCGTCGATGACCGGCACCGACCAGCGTTCCGATTGCTGGGCTGCTTCGAGCGCGATGCGTTGCCATCGCGCGAGTTGATGCTCGATTCGGTCGGCTCGAGGTCTGACGACGCTATGGCTGGCCAACACAGGCGCGATCCGAGCAACCCCTAACTCTGTGGCCTTCTGAATCACCCAGTCCATCTTCTCCCCTTTGAGCAGGGACTGGGCCAGCACGATCGAAGGGCTGGTTTTTGGAGGGGCGGAAGTGGTGTCGAGGATGCGGCCGATCAGCGTCCCGATCGAGACTTCGGCAATCTCCGCACGATACCGCCTGCCGCGCTCATCCGTGACCGTGAGCAGCTCACCGGGTTGCAGGCGAAGACTTGCACGGAGATGTTGGAGCAGGGGCCCGGTGATACGAACCGTCGGCGGAACGATAGCCTCGGAAGCCACAAAGAAGGTCGGCATGGGAGACAGACCCCGATCCGGCAGGCTGCGGCGTTATTCGAAAAAGGTCTTCATCTTGTCGAAAAAGCCGTCGCCGTCGGCTTCCATCGACATGCCGCTTTCCTTGGCGAATTCCATCAGCAACTCGCGCTGCTTGGCGGTCAGCTTGGTGGGAATATGCACCTTGATCGTGAACACTTGATCGCCCGTGGTGTGATGTTTGAGGCTCGGGATGCCCAGACCTTTCAGACGCAGCACTTTGTCAGGCTGCGTGCCGGGCGGTACCTTCATCACGGTCGTGCCCTTCAGGGTCGGCACTTCAATCTTCCCACCGAGCACCGCCGTGACGAAACTGATCGGTACGTCGCAGCTAATATCGTTGCCTTTGCGCTGGAAGACGGGATGCGGCTTGACGGCAATGGCGACGTAGAGGTCGCCGGCGGGCCCGCCATTGACGCCATGCTCGCCCTCGTTGGAGAGGCGCAGACGCATGCCGGTTTCGATGCCGGCCGGAATGTGGACGGCGATCGTGCGCTCCCGATAGATCCGTTGACGGCCCTGGCAGGCTGGGCAAGGGTCCGTGATGATGCGTCCGGATCCCTCACACTGGCCGCAGGGTCTGCTGACACTAAAGAAGCCCTGTTGCAGCCTGATCTGCCCGGCGCCCTTGCAGCTCGGACAGGTCTTGACGGCGGTGGCTGACTTGGCCCCGGTGCCTTTGCAGTCCGTACAGGATTCCCAACGAGGAATCTTGAGTTTGGCTTCCTTTCCATATACCGACTCTTCAAAGGTGATCTCGAGGTTGTACTGCAGGTCGTTCCCGCGCTCAGCGCGCGTGCCGCCCCGCTGGCCTCCGAAGAAGTCTTCGAAGATGTCGTTAAAGACATCGCCAAAGCCGCCGCGTCCGAAATCGAAGCCTTCAAACCCTGCGCCGCCCTGCGTCCCGGCATGGCCGAACATGTCGTAGCGTTTCCGCTTGTCCGAGTCGCTGAGATGTTCGTAGGCTTCGTTGATTTCCTTGAACTTCTCCTCGGCCTGCTTCTTCTGTTGTTCGCCGGGCTGCAGATCGGGATGAAATTGACGGGCGAGCTTGCGGTAGGCTTTCTTCAGATCCTCGTCGGACGCCGTCCGGTCGACGCCCAGCGTTTCATAAAAATCTCGTTTCGACACGGAAGCCATTGTCCTCTATATAGGAGAGATTGCAGAAAGACCGAGTCTCGTTCCCGCGAAACTCGGTCCCTCAGCAGCCGTATTCTATCTTACTTTTTATCTTTGTCCACTTCTTCGAACTCAGCGTCGACGACTTTTTCGTCCGTCTTGGCGCCGTTGGGACTTTCCCCTCCGGGGGCTGCCCCTTCGCCGGTGGCCGATGTGGCCGAGGCCTTCTTGTACATCTCCTCAGCCAGCTTGTGCGATGCGGTCGTCAGGGATTGCGTGGCGGACTCGATCGCATCGGGGTCATTGCCTTCCATCGCCTTTTTCAGGGCGGTGACGGCTTCCTCGATCTTCGTCCTGTCCTCGGCCGAGACCTTCTCGCCGTGCTCCTTGAGGTTCTTCTCGGTCTGATAGAGCAGAGTGTCGGCCTGGTTCTTCGCTTCTGCCGCCTTTCTCCGCTTCTTGTCCTCTTCCGTATGGGTTTGGGCATCCCTGACGAGTTTTTCCACTTCGTCCTTGCTCAGACCGCTGGAGGCCGTGATCTTGATGGATTGTTCCTTCTGCGTCGCCAAGTCCTTGGCCGACACGTGCACGATCCCGTTGGCATCGATATCGAACGCGACTTCGATTTGCGGCATGCCGCGCGGTGCTGCGGGAATCCCGACGAGATCGAACTGGCCGAGCAATTTGTTGTCGTTGGCCATTTCGCGCTCGCCTTGGAATACGCGGATGGTCACAGCGGTTTGATTGTCGGCTGCCGTCGAGAAGACTTGACTCTTCTTGGTCGGGACGGTCGTGTTGCGCTCGATCAGCTTGGTGAAGACGCCGCCCAGCGTCTCGATGCCGAGGGACAACGGCGTGACGTCCAGCAGCAGCACGTCTTTGACGTCGCCCTTGAGCACGCCGCCTTGGATCGCGGCGCCGATGGCGACCACCTCATCGGGGTTCACGCCCCGGTGTGGCTCCTTGCCGAAGAAGTCTTTCACCACTTGGATGACTTTGGGCATGCGGGTCATTCCGCCGACCAGCACGACTTCATTGATGTCCCGGGCCGAAACGCCGGCGTCGCCCAGCGCCTTGCGGCAGGGTTCAACGGTCCGCTGGATCAGGTCGTCGACCAGCTGTTCCAGCCGGGAACGGGTCAACTTGATGACCATGTGCTTGGGGCCGCTCGCGTCCGCCGTGATGAACGGCAGATTAATCTCTGTCTCCTGAGCGGAGGACAATTCGATCTTCGCCCGTTCGGCCGATTCTTTCAGCCGCTGAAGCGCCATGCGATCCTTGCGCAGGTCAATCCCCTGATCCTTCCTGAATTCATCGACGAGCCAATCCATCACGCGGAGGTCGAAATCGTCGCCGCCCAGGTACGTGTCTCCATTGGTGGATTTGACTTCGAAAACCCCCTCGCCGATTTCGAGCACGGAGACGTCGAAGGTGCCGCCGCCAAGGTCGTACACCGAAATCCGCTCGTCCTTTTTCTTGTCGAGCCCGTACGCCAACGAGGCCGCCGTCGGCTCATTGATGATGCGAAGGACGTTCAATCCAGCGATCTGGCCGGCGTCCTTCGTCGCTTGCCGCTGGCTGTCGTCGAAATAGGCGGGGACGGTGATGACGGCTTCCGTCACCTTTTCGCCGAGATAATCCTCTGCGGTTTGCCGCATTTTCTGGAGGATCATGGCGGAGATTTCCGGGGGACTATAGCGTTTGCCGCGCAGCTCCACATGGGCGTCGCCGTTGTCGGCTTCCACCACCTTATACGGCAGTCGTTTCAGCGCCTCCTGCACTTGTTTGCTGTTAAATTTCCGGCCCATGAGACGTTTCACGGAGAAGATGGTGTTCTCCGGATTCGTAATGGCTTGGCGCTTCGCGATCTGGCCGACGAGCCGCTCGCCCTTGTCGGTGATTGCGACGACCGATGGGGTCGTGCGGGCGCCTTCCGCATTGGCAATCACAACGGGATCGCCGCCGCTCATGACGGCGACGCACGAATTGGTCGTGCCTAAATCGATGCCGATGACTTTACCCATGATGTGCTCCTTCCTCATCTCAGGCTGTTGAAAAAGTTCGCCGGCAGCCGGACGACCTTTTTGAACAGCCTGAAATTTTCCTGTTCAGTGTGCGTTGTCTATGTCATCCCCATTTGATCCAGATCCTACGCCAGATGACACCGTCACCATGGCAGGTCTCAGGATTCGGTCGTGCAGGCGGTAGCCTCGCTGAAACTCTTCGACAACATGTTGGTCGGGTACCTGCGTCGAAGGCACCGAGGCGACGGCTTGATGCCCGGACGGATCAAACGGCTGACCCATCGTCGGGATGGACTGGACGCCGAACTTGCCAAGGACCCCCTGCAATTGCTTCAGGGTGAGATCAACACCCGTGACCAGTCCCTCGTACGACTTATTGTCCTTTGCGGCCTTGATCGCCCGTTCCAAATTGTCGACGACCGGCAGCAGTTCCTTCAGGAGCTGCTCATTTCCAAACCGGATCTGGTCCCGCTGATCCCGTTGGGCAAGCCGCTTATAGTTGTCGAACTCGGCCGCCAGCCGGAGATACTTGTCGTTGAGCGACTTCAGCTCCTCATCCCGGGCCGTCGAGACCTCGGAGGGAGCGGAAGAAGATTCACCGTCTAAGTCGTCGAATGTATTGGAATTTCGTTCTTCGTCCGCCACGATTTGTCCTGTTACATGTGCGAGATAGACACCCGCGATTATAAGTCAACAGGAGGCCGCAAAATTAATTACTTATGCGAGAGCTAGACCCACGTGGAGACAGGCGAGCCGCCGGTTGCCCGACGATAGAGCAGTGCGAGACCTTCCAAGGTCAGCAACGGTTCAATGGTCTGAATGGAGACGGTTTCTTTGGCGATGATGTTGCTCAATCCACCGGTGGCGATCACATAGGCGGAGCGTCCGAGTTCCTGTTCGATCCGTCTCACGAGCGTGTCGACAAGGCCGGCATAGCCGAAGAGGAGGCCGGACTGAATGCTGCTTCCCGTGTCGGTCCCGATCACGGTCTTGGGTCTGGTCAGCTCAACCTTCGAGAGCTTCGCTGCGCGGGCGAACAGCGCTTCGGCTGAAATCCCGAGACCCGGAGCAATGACCCCTCCCAGATATTCGGCCTCTTTGGTGACGGCGCAGAAGGTTGTGGCGGTGCCGAAGTCCACGATGATCAGGTCACGCCGGTATTTGTGATAGGCCGCAGCGGCATTGACGAGGCGATCGCTGCCGATTTCCTTGGGATTGGGATAGCGAATGGTCAATCCCGTATCGGATTCCGACGTCACGATCAACGGCCGCTGGCGGAAGTATTGCTCGATCAGCGTCTCAAACGTGGCAGTGAGCGTCGGGACCACGCAGGACATGATGGCGCCCGACGTCTGAGCCGGAACGAGGTCCGCGGAGGTCAACAGATTTGTGAAGAGGATTCCATACTCATCGGCAGTGGTCTTCGCATCGGTGGCAAGGCGCCAATGCGCCTTCAGCACGGGGCCATCGTAAATGCCCAACACGACGTTGGTGTTTCCGATATCAACGACCAGCAGCATGGACGATATTCTACGGGGTCGGTGTGGATTTCGCCACCGAAAGCCTCATCGGAGGTGCACGATGTCGGCGGCTCGAAGCTGTCGGACTGTTGGCGGCGACGTGCCCAAAGATGGCTGAACCAGCGTCAACGAGCCGTCCTGCTCGATGGCGTCGGCCACTCCGACATACTCCTTGCCGTCAGCGAGCACGGCCTTCACGGTTTTCCCAATCGTCGTACAGCGACGCCGATACGCCAGCGCGATGAATTCCGAGCCGCGTGACAGGAACTCCTCCAGGCAGGATTCCAGTTCGATGAGCAGCTGTGCAGCAAGACGATTCCGATCGATAAAGGCGCCGGTTTCATGCCGGAGAGTGGTGGCGATGTGTCGTAACTCGTCGGGGAAGTCCTCCGGTATTCCGTTCAGGTTAATGCCGATGCCGATGACTTGAAACGGTCCGGCACCTGCCGAGGCTCCGCTTTCACAGAGAATTCCTCCCACCTTGCGTTCGTTGATAAGCAGATCGTTCGGCCATTTGACGGCGATAGGCACCCCGCTGACGATGTCGATGGCTTCCGCGGCACCCAAGGCAGCCATCAACGGCAACCACGAGAGCCAGGCCGACAGACGTGGAGCATCAATCGTGATTCGGATGACCAGGGACCCGTAAAGGTTTACGCCGGACGGAGAGAACCAGGACCGGGCCATCCGGCCTCGTCCTGCCGTTTGCGCATCGGCCAAGACAAGTGTGCCGTGCTCGACCCCCGCCTGGCCCAAGGCGACCGCTTCACAGTTCGTGGATTCGAGCCGTTCATGCAAGTCTATGCGGCGACCCAGTGATCGGGTTCCCAGGTAGTTTTGAATGGTGTGGACATTCAGCGGGGATGGGCGTTGCACGTCAACGACGCCTCTTCGGCTTGGCATCTCCCGGTTCGAGCTCCAGCGTCATTGCGGCGGCGGGGGCGGAGTGCGTGAGCGCGCCGATCGAGATGCGGTCCGGACCTGCCGCCGCCATGGCACGAACGTTGTTCAACGTGATGCCCCCGGAGACCTCCACGAGCGCGCGCCCGTTGATCATGCGCACGGCCTTCTTGACCATGACAGGTGTCATATTGTCGAGAAGAATGATGTCCGCTTGGCCTGTCAACGCCTCTGCGACGTCGGCGAGGGATTCCACCTCGACGATAATCGGCATCCGGGTCCCGCCGCTTCGCTTGGCGAGTGTGCATGCCTGACGGATCGCCGTTTTTTGCGGGAGCAGGCTGAGGTGGTTGTCTTTGACGAGCACACCGTCGGCGAGCGAAAACCGGTGGTTGGTTCCTCCACCGAGCGTCACGGCCCATTTTTGGATGGCCCTCCAACCCGGGAGTGTCTTGCGTGTGTCGAGGATGGCGACCGGATATCCGCGCACGGCCTGACGGAATCGATCCGTGAGCGTCGCAATCCCAGACAGGTGTTGGAGGAAATTCAAGGCGACCCGCTCGGCCGTGAGGATCGATCTGCCGTCTCCGTCGATGCGCAGGAGCGTCTCTCCGTCTGCTGCATGGGAGCCGTCTTTCTTCACCACCGTCAAGGCAAGCGATGCATCCACGGCGAGAAAGGACTGAACGGCGGCCGCCATTCCTGCGACGATGAGGTCCTGTTGCGCAATGATCCGGCCCTCAGCGGGTATCCGATTGGGAAAGAGGGCGGACGTCGTCACGTCGCCTTGTCCTGCGTCTTCCTCTAACGCGTGCCGAACGGCGCGTCGGATCTCGGCGGCAGGCAGGACGGCCATATTCAGGCCCCAAGCAGAGCGCGGAGCTGCTGCTCGCTGCTGGCCAGCATCGTGTGATCGTGCTGGAGACTCCGTAAGCGAGCCCGGTGTTCGGTCAGCACCTCGGCGGGCGCCTTGGCGACGAAATCCTGGTTCTCCAATTTGGCGGTCACCCGAGCGATCTCCTTCTCTTGTTCTTCCCGCTGCTTCGCCAGTCGGTCCAACGCCTTCTTCAAGTCCACCTCTCCGGACACCACCAATCCGATGGTGAGCCCGTCGGCGACCAGTCGAAGACGCCGTGCCGATGTCCAGGCCGTCTGCGTGCTGACGTCCGATGCGCCGCGGCTCAGATGGGCGAGATGCCCCTCGAGATCTTTGAGCTGCCGCTGTTTGTCGGGGTCGTCATGGGAGACTCCAAATTCGATTTGCTGACCGGGCGGATAGTTCAGCAGCACGCGTCCGGTGCGGACGAGGCTTACCGCTTGCTCGAACAGGAGAAAGCGCCGCTCCGCATCCGGCGCGTTCCAGGTCTGGTCGGGTGCGGGAAAACGTTGAATCACGATGCTCTCGCCCTCGTGCGGGATCGTTTGCCAAATTTCTTCGGTGATGAATGGCATGAACGGATGCAGCAGTCGCATCGTGGTTTCCAGGGTCTCAATGAGTGTTTGTCTGGTCGCCGGGCCGTCCGGATGCGCGGGATTCTGCAAGGCCGGCTTGATCAGTTCCAGGTACCAGTCACAATATTCGTGCCAAATGAAGTGATAGAGCGCGTTGGCTGCACGGTCGAACCGATACGCTTCCAGCTCGGAAGTCACGCTCCTAATCGTGGAGTTGAGGCGGCTCAAAATCCATTGGTCGGCAAAGGGGCGTTCTAAGGGCGGCTTCGCCGTGCGAGGCCCTTCGAGATACATGAGGCTGAAACGTGCCGCATTCCAGATTTTATTGGCGAAGTTGCGATACCCTTCGATGCGCTCCTCCGCCAGTTTGAGGTCCCGGCCGGGCGAGGCCATTGACGCGAGCGTGAAGCGCAGGGCGTCGGTCCCGAATTGATTCATGACATGGAGGGGATCGATGACGTTCCCTTTGGACTTACTCATCTTCTGCCCCTCGGCATCCCGCACGAGTGCATGAATATAGACCTCGCGGAAGGGAACGTTGGACATGAATTTCAACCCCAACATGATCATTCGGGCGACCCAAAAAAACAGGATGTCGAGGCCGGTGACGAGCGTCGACGTGGGATAGTACGTCCGTAATTCCGGCGTGTCCTCCGGCCACCCTAAGGTCGAGAAGGGCCAGAGGCCGGACGAAAACCACGTGTCCAGCACGTCCGGGTCGCGGAGCCACTGTGACCCGCCGCACTGAGGGCAGACGGTCGGCGCCGATCGGGCAACCACCGGCTTCGCGCCTTGGAGCAGGGTCGTGCGGGTCATGACGGTGCCCGATGCGTTCGTGGTCGTTTGCCGATGAATGAACGGTTCGTTGCAGCGTTCGCAATACCACGCCGGAATCTGATGGCCCCACCAGATCTGGCGCGAGATGCACCAGTCTTTGATGTCCCGCATCCAGCCCAGATAGTTGTTGATCCAGCCCTCGGGAATGATTCTGATCCGACCGTCCTCTACGGCTCGAATCGCCGGCTCCGCCAGCGGCTTGATATCGATGAACCACTGAGGCGAGAGGTAGGGCTCAACGATGGTCTTGCAGCGGTAACACTTCCCTATCGCCATTTTGTGGTCTTCGATCTTGACCAGCAGACCACGATCGTTCAGCGCCTGCTCGATTTTGGTCCGGGCTTTTGACACGGGAAGTCGCGCCACGGCGGTGATGACGTCCTCTTCGACAGCAGCCGCCGTGAGGCCGGCAGGATCGAGCAACGCCTGATGATCGAAGATGGGCAGGCGGGGAAGGTGATGCCGTTCCCCCGCTTCATAGTCGTTGAAGTCATGGGCCGGCGTGATCTTGACCGCGCCGGTACCGAACTCGAGGTCAACGAGGATCGGGTCGCCGACGATGGGAATGTCGCGCCGCGTCAAAGGGAGACGGATGTTCTTCCCAATGAGATGTCGATGGCGTGGATCATCGGGATGCACGGCGACCGCCGTATCGCCCAGCATCGTCTCCGGCCGCGTGGTGGCGACCACCAACGACGTACTGGGATCGTCCGAGAGTGGATAGCGGATGTGAAAGAGCTTCCCCTTCACGTCTTCATGTTCCACTTCAATGTCGGACAGGGCCGTCAGACAGCGCGGACACCAATTGATCAGCCGTTCGCCGCGATAGATCAGTCCCTCCTCGTGAAGGCGGACAAAGACTTCGATGACGGCTTTGGAGAGCCCTTCGTCCATCGTGAAGCGCAGACGATCCCAATCACAGGACTCGCCCAGCTGCTTCTGCTGTTCGACGATCGTATTGCCGGAGGCGGCCTTCCACTGCCAGACCCGTTCGATAAATCGTTCTCGCCCGAGCGCATCCCGCGAAGTGCCTTCACTCAAGAGTTGTTTTTCCACGACGTTTTGGGTCGCGATGCCGGCATGGTCGGTCCCCGGCAGCCACAAGGTATTGCGGCCCTGCATGCGCCGCCAGCGGATCAATATATCTTGTAGTGAATGGTTCAACGCGTGGCCCACGTGGAGTGACCCGGTCACATTGGGCGGAGGGATCACGATGCTGTATGGTTGACCGGGATGGGCTGTCGAGGCATGAAAATAGCCCCGGTCGATCCAGGTACGGGACCAACGGGCTTCGACGGCTGTGGGATCGTAGGTTTTGTCGAGGCGGAGACTGCTCATGATTCGTGTGAGAAGAAAACGCGAGGCATCTTAACATGCGCACCAGGACCCCTCAAGGTAACGAGCGGCATACCGCGGAGGCGTGGGTGCGTCAGCGCGAGCTGTCTTCCTTGAGAGGACCGAAGGCTTGTGTTATACCAACGGCACCTTCCACCATTTTTGCGAGGAGACCTGTATGGCCACGGGACGGGACAAGGATCGCAAGACGAGAGAGAAGCACCGCAAGAACATCAAACGCATGAAGGCGCTGGCGAAAGCACGGCGTGGAAGCAAGCGGGGCAAGAAGGGATAGCGCGTCCTGTGCTAGACGGCTTCGGTGAGCCTTCTGATCTCGGCCTTGATCTGTTCCTCGACCATGGAAGGAATCACTTGTTGGACGGTCGTCCGAATCTGTTCATCGGCCACGGCACGGATCACGTCTGCGGCGAGTCGTTCTGTCTGTGCTGCGACGCCTTCTTTCAGTTCCTCGCGGATGTTCTCGTCCCTCGACTGCAGGTACTTCCGGACGGCTTCGGGAAGTAAGTCCTTCACCGTGTCCGCCTGTTCGCGTACCATCCGTTCGACCTCATCCTTGATCAACGGACTGGCAATTTCAACGATGCTGTGCCGGATGATCGGCTCGAGCGCGCTCATCTCGCTGGTCAAGACCTTTGGCAATGCCTTGGACAACAACGGTTCGACGACCTCTGCCAGACGTTCCTGCGAGATCGTCGCGCCCAATTGGAGATGCACTTCGGCTTCCACGGCCTTGGTGACGTGCGTCTCGAGTTTCGTGCTGACCATTTGCGGGAGCATTTCCGCAATCTTCTGTTCCGTTTTTCCGGACATGGCTTGGAAGAGCTGCCCGAACAACCCCTTCATCGTTTCTTCTGGCTCGACGGCAGGAGGGGCAGAGGGTGCCGCGGCTTCACGCTGAAGGGTCACAGGAGGCTCTTTCTTCTCGGCAGCCTTGGCCGGCACCGGGTATGGAATGGTCACTTCAACTTCCTCGTCGGTCGGATCGTCTCCGAGATCATCGTGCGAATCGAGCGCGCTCGACGTGGGGGGCCATGCACGTTTCTTTGTTGTGGCGGCCGCACTTGCCGTGCTCGTGTGATCGAGATCTTTGATCAGATCCAACAGATGCTCGGATTGAAACGGTTTCTTGAGGAACGCCTTGACGCCGAGCGATTTTAAATGAGATTCCTCCAATTTATCGCTCGCTCCGGTCAGCGCAATGATATAGGTGTCGCTCAAGTTGTCGAGTTTGTGGACTTCTTTACAGAACCCGGAAAATGTCATGCTGTCGAGATGGTAGTCGGTGATGATGAGCGTCGGACTCATTTTCCGGGCCGCTTCAAGAGCGGCCGGTCCGTCCTGAAATCCGATGACGTCAAACCCGGCAGGCGCCGAGATCTGCTCGACCATACGACGAACCGCCGGACTGCTGTCGATGACGAATATAGTGGAAGCCACTTAAGTCTCCAATTTTATTGAGCTAGTTGGAAGCTAGCAGGGGGGGTACCCTTTGTCAAGAAAACCGCGGATAGATGCGCGATAGGAATTCAGTTATTCTCCTCAGCCGTGACGGGTTTCGGGCGAAGGAGCGCGAATGAGCCAGCCGATCCGAGTCGTGTTTTTCGACGCTGCGGAAACGCTCTTCCATGTGAACGGATCCGTGGCGGACATCTATCTCCGGCATGCCGTGCAGTTCGGCTATCAGCCGAGGCCGGATGCGATCAGGCTGATCACCGAAGCGTTCGGGCGAGCCTTTCACGATGCGCCGCCGCCGGTGTTTGCCGCCACTGACTCCGCGCAGATCAAACAGAGCGAACGCCTGTGGTGGTTTGATGTCGTGCACAATGTCTTCTATCGTGTCGGCATGTTCGAGCGCTTCGATGAATTCTTTGAGCATGTGTTCGACGTGTTCGCTGATCCCGTTTCCTGGAAACTGTTTCCGGACGTGGTGCCGACGCTCAGAGAGCTGCGAAGTCTCGGACTCGAACTGGGCATCGTCTCAAATTTTGACTCGCGGCTGTTCAACGTCTTGAGAGGATTGAGCATCGCCGATCTCTTCGACACGATTACCATCTCCAGTCTGGCCCATGCGGCGAAGCCTTCGCCCAAGATTTTTGCGCTTGCCCTCGAGCAGCATGCCGTCGAGCCGGGGGAGGCACTGCATGTCGGCGACAGTGTGAGAGACGATGTGGAAGGTGCGACGAAGGCAGGGTTGAGAGCCGTGCTTCTCACGCGCCAGGGGAAGCAGGCGCCTCCTGACGTTCAGACGATACGCGCGTTGGATGAGCTGGTGCCGCTTGTTGCCTCCCGCTGAGGCGGATTTCAGATCTCCGATGTCCTCTCTCCGATTTCAGCTGTGGCCATGAATCTGTTTTTGAGATCTGAAGTTGGCTTCTACAGCAGGAGGGGAACCACGTCCTTGGCTCGCCCCTTGAGGGAGATATCGACAATTCCGGACTGCGGTGTAGGATCGGGATTGATCTCTGCGACGAACGCCCCGGCTTCCTTGGCCACCGAGGCGAATCCGGCGGCTGGATAGACGACGCCGGAGGTTCCGATGACCAGCAGCACGTCGCACGATTGCAGTGCGGTGCCGCAGCGTGCAAGATCCCCGGCAGATAAGGATTCTCCGAACCACACGATATGCGGGCGAAGCAGCGCCTGGCAGTGACGGCAGGAGGGAAGAATTCGAATCGGGACATCGTAATTCTCTTCAACTACTCCGCAGGCCGTGCAGCGCACCTTCCAGATGTTGCCGTGAATTTCCGATAATTGTTCTGAGCCTGCCGCCCGGTGAAGTCCATCCACATTTTGGGTAATCAGCCAAAACTGTCGGCAACGGCGTTCGAACTCCACGACGGCCATATGAGCCGGATTCGGTTTCTTAGGCGCGATCAATTCGCGGCGCCAGTTGTACCATTCCCACACCAATCGGGCATCGCGCTCGAACGCCTCGGGCGTGGCGAGATCTTCCGCCCGAAAGTTTCGCCACAGGCCATCGGCCCCTCGAAACGTCGGCACCCCGCTATCCGCAGAGATGCCGGCGCCGGTTAAGACGACAAGAGACCGTGCCGATGCGACTCTCTCTCTGACGATGCCGAGGTCGGAAGCCATAAGGGTCTCCCACCGAGAGGCCACTGCGTCCACCTTCGCGTGCATGCTATAGTACGCGCATCATTCAGGCAACGGTGATGGCTCCTCAACGGGTGAGCATGTCCATGAATCACATCATGATGGTCGGAGCAGGCTCGGTCGGCGGCTACTTCGGCGCTCATTTGGCCCAACACTATCCGACGGTCTCGTTTCTGCTGCGGCCGAAGACATTGGCCGCCGTCCGGCAGCAGGGGCTCCGAATCCGCAGCGCTTCAGGCACCATCACGGTCCATCCGGAAGCAGCCGCCGACGCCAAGGAGTTGCCCGCACCGGATCTGATCATCCTCGCCGTCAAAGCGTATGATCTCGATGAGGCCTTGGCGCAGATCGAAACGGTGTTGACGGATCGGACGGTCATCCTCACCCTCCAAAACGGCATCGACACAGAAGATCGCATCATCGCGCGCTTCAAACGGGATTGCGTTGTCGGGGGCGTCGCCTTCATCTATTCTAAAATCGTCTCGCCGGGCTTGATCGACCACTATAAGAAGGGAACAGTGGCGATCGGCGAGCTCATGGGCCATGAAAGCGAGCGAGTACTCCAGATCCGGGAGCTCTTCACGAACGCCGGCATTCCCTGCCAGCTCTCCAAAGACATACGGCGGAGCAAGTGGGAAAAGATGTGCTGGAACTGCGTCTTCAACCCGTTGACCGTGTTGATCGACGACAAGGTGTCACGGGCACTCGAGCATCCTGAGATGATCCGCGTCATTCACCAGATTGTCGCCGAAGTGACGGCCGTGTCTGCGGCGGTGAAGGTCCCCTTGCCGTCCGACATGCCCGACCGGGTGGTGAAGTGGACTCAGGAAATCCGGGACATCCATACCTCCATGTACGACGATTGGAAGGCCGGGCGGCAAACGGAAATCAGAAATCTCAACGGCTACATCGTCGATCAAGCCCGTGCCTTTGGCATTCCGACACCCGTGAACGAGGCGCTGACGGCGATGATCAAGACCCTCACCGAAAAACCGCGCTCCGGTCCCGGCATCGTCGCGATCGACGGTGCCGTGGTTCAGGCAGTGTCGCTCGATCGGGCAGCCATGCAGCAGTTGCCGAGCGAACACCAGATCGACGACGTCAGTCGCAAGATGCCCAGCATGCGAGGACGCGCAATTACCGTGAAGGGCCTGTTGGACATCCCCGCGCTGCAGCTCGATGCCGACCACGTGACCTTTCATTCGGCGGACGGGCAATACGCCGCGACGCTCACCCTTGCGCAGGCGAAAGAGTTTGGCGTGTTGGTGTACGAGCTGGACGGCGAGCCATTGGCCGATGGGAAAGGCGGGCCATTTCGATTGATTACACCCGGCCTGGGCGATCTGTGCGCCAATGTGAAAGGGGTGAGTCGAATCGAAGTGCGGAGAGGGGGCGGGAAAGATACGAGGCCGTCGGAACGGCCGCCGGAATGCACAGAAGGGGGCCGGCCTTCCTAGACTATCGAATGACCTGAATTGCCCGCCATCGTTCCGATCGATAGCGCCACAGCATCAGCACCATCCGCAACGTCCAGTCAGCGATCATCGCCAGCCACACATAGAACACTTCTAGGTGCAGCCACACGCCGGCGATCAAGGCAATCGGCACGCGTACGAGCCACATGCCGATGGTGGTGGCGACCATGATGAAGTGGGTATCCCCCGCACCTCGCAGGGAACCTGCCAGCACCATCGTGAGGGCCAAGGGGATCTGCAGGAGTGCAACAATCTTCAAAAAAAGCGTGCCCAATTCAATGACGGATACATCGTTCGTAAAGGCACGAAGCAGCACATACGGGAAAAAGAAGAACACAATCCCCATCACCGACATGATGGCGGTGGCAAGCCGGTTGGCTTCCCAGTTTTCGAGCTTCGCTCGAGTGTACTTGCCGGCGCCAATGCTCTGTCCCACCATCGTGGCGGCGGCGATGGCAAATCCGTAGCCGGGCAGGAACGAGAGGGACTCGATGGACAGCCCGACCTGATGCGCGGCATACGCCACCGTGCCATAGAGCAGGACGATTTTGGTGTACGCCAGGATGCCCGCCTGTTGCACAATGCGCTCCCCGGATACCGGAGCGCCGACTTGCCAAATGGTGCGGAAGAGATCGAACCGGATATGCGTTGAGCGATGCAACAGCGGAACGCACCGGATAGCCAGGTAGCACATGCCAACAGCCTCCGCGATGCCGACCGCAATGGCCGCCCCTTGGACGCCGAGCGCCGGCAGTCCCCACCGCCCATAGATCAAGGGATACGCGATGAGAATATGCAGAAGGTTCACGACGATCATGGCATACATCGGCGTTTTGGTGTCACCGGTGCCCTGCAGGATCGACGACATGACTTGGAGGAGGACCGTGAAGGGAATCACGAGAAAAATAAGCGTCGAATAGGGGAGTGAGAGAGCGATGACGTCGGGTGCCGCGCCCAGGAGCTGCATCGCGAAGCGATTCAACAGGAGACCGGCCGTCATGAGAAAGAGAGAGACCACGATCGAGAGGCCGAGAAAGTGCCGCGCAGCCTGACCAGCGTCATGATGTCTGCGAGCCCCCCACAGCTGAGCCACGATCACGTTCGTTCCGACGGAAAGACCTGAGACCAGCGTGGTGGCGATGAAGGCCAGGAGCTGGCCCAGCCCTACGGCTGCGATCGGAATCGCGCCAAGCCCGCCGACGAGAAACACCGCCACGATCCCTTCCGTGCGCTGCAGCAGGCTGCTCACCGTCACGGGCAGCGCGAGCGCCATGACGGAGCGCCGGATTTGGGTGACACCATTGGCCATCGAATCCCATCCTAACAGAAGCCGTACCCACCGGCCTGGACAAACGATGTCACCATCGATTAGGGTCTGCTGGCATGACGACGTCGGATACGGAAAACGACTTGCGTCCGGTCATTCCTCGCTTGTCGAAGTCGAAGTTCCTCTCCGGATTGCAGTGCCACAAGCGCCTCTACCTCGAAATGCGGCATCCGGAACTGGCCGAGCCTCCCGATCTTTCGACACAAGCCATCTTCGCAATGGGGACGGAAATCGGGATCCTGGCCCAGCGGCGGTTCCCCGGAGGCGTGCTCGTGGCGCCCACCCTGCGTCCGCGGGAGGCGGCAGTCGCGCTGACCGCGAAGCTGCTTCAAGATCCTGACGTGCCCGCCATTTTCGAAGGGGCGTTCGAGCACGAGGGCGTGATCGTTCGCGTCGATATTCTCGAACGAGTTCTCGGTACGGAGGAGCATCGTTCCGCCTGGCGCCTCATCGAGGTGAAATCGTCGACGAGAGTCAAAGAGGTCCATTTGAATGATCTCGCGATCCAGCGTCATGTATTGATCGGCGCAGGGCTAGACCTTGCGGGGACCTGCCTCATGCACATCGACACCGGCTATTTCTACGAGGGAGGTGAGGTTGATCTGGAGGCGCTGTTCGCGCTTGATGACGTCTCCACCGTGGTGGCGGAACGTCAGGGGAAGGTGCCGGAGCAACTGGAGGCGATGAAATCGATCTTGCGTGAGTCGAGCCCTCCGTCGATCGAGCCGGATGATCGCTGTCACAGTCCCTACGAATGCCCGTTCTGGGCCCACTGCACGAAAGACAAACCTCTGCGCTGGATCTATCACTTACCCGGGCCGAAGAAAGTGGTGCAGCAGCTGGTCCAGGAGGGGATTACGAGTATCGACGAGATTCCGGAGGCTGCCAATTTATCAATCACCCAGCGGCGGGTGAAGGACAATGTCGAATGGGCATCGGACGATCTCGCGCGCGTCCTGCAATCGGTCGAGTATCCGGTCCACCATCTGGATTTTGAAACCGTGATGCTGGCCGTCCCCAAGTTTTCAAGGATGAAGCCCTATCAATCGATACCGGTGCAGTGGTCCAACCACATTGAGCTCCAATCGGGAGAAATCATCCACCATGAGTTCCTTCACGGCGAAGCGACGGAGCCCCGCAGGCAATGGGCCGAACGGCTGCTCGAATCGCTCGGAGCGCAGGGCACGATCGTCGTGTACTCGTCGTATGAAGAGGCGATGATGAAGCAAGTAGCTGAGGCATTTCCGGAGCTGCGCAAGGTGTTTTCGGCTGTCATCAAACGCCTCTGGGATCTCTATCCCGTCATCAAGGAGCACTACTATCATCCGGATTTTCAGGGGTCCTATTCGATCAAATCGGTGTTGCCGGTCATGGTGCCCGAACTGAGTTACCGCGACCTGCTGATTCAGGAAGGCGCACAGGCGGCTAGCGAGTACTACCGCATGGTGTTCATTGAAGAGGATTGGATCGAGCAGGCCAGGATCAAGGAGGCGCTTCTCCAATACTGTGCAAGGGATACGATGGCCATGGTGAGATTACGCCGCGCGCTCAAGGAGAAGGCCACCGCCTCCCTGTGAGGACAACGCCTCCGCCTGGCGCGCCACTCCACGGTCATGGGCACTGTTGTGGGGGCGTTTGGCGGAGAGGGTGGGATTCGAACCCACGGTCGAGTTACCCCGACAGCAGTTTTCGAGACTGCCCGATTCGGCCGCTCTCGCACCTCTCCGGCCTCGAAAAGTTCGCGCATAATCACACAGTTGCACGCCGTTCTGCAAGCTGAACGACTTCGCCAGAATTGGTGGTGTTGTGAATAGCGTTGTGAAATGATTCTGCGATTTTCTCGATGGCCCTCGCCTTGTGGTGTGGACTCAAGTGCGAGTAGCGGCTGGAGGTGCTGCGCCTGTTTGGTGACGAGCGGAGCGACTTGCGCGGCCAGCCATTCCTGAATAGCGTTGACATCGATGAGCGCACCCCGGCCTCGTGCGCATCAAGCGTATCGGGCGGGGCTTTATCGCTAATGGCAGGGCCGTTGATCTGGGTGAATCGTGAAGGTGAGATGCGTGCGCCAGAGAGTTAGTGCATATCGGAAAGGCAGAGTACGTGGAATGATGAATGTGGGTGTAGTGCCAGCAAGCGGGCACCCTCCAGGGACTGACACCTGCCTTTGCCGCCCAGGCGTGTGAGGCTAACTGGTCAGAACATCGCCAGCCAGTAACTTGTCTCTAGGAGAAGTGAATTATCCGTTTCACAAATTCGAATGCCTTCAGGATACCTACGCTGATTAGGCCCACAACTGTAAACATCAGCACGCTGAGGGAGACTGACATGAGGGTAAGCAAAATACGATCCAAGAGGGGAGCAATCTTATGTCCGTCTCTCGCCAATTCCAGTTCCGTATACCCTAGAGCAAATACAAGGAGATTTAGAAGGAACCAGAACCCTACTCCGGCTATAAAAGAGTATTTAAGTGCACGCAAAAGCATATGCGCAAAGTAGGAGGTTGTTGATAAACCGTCAAGGAAATCAGGAAAGGAAGTGAATGAAAAAGGTTAACCGTGGGATATTTGCTGCGAGGTGACGGGCGATAATTCAGCGGGTCCCCCTCCCGGCGGATTTTCGCCGAGCGCGTGGATGTGTTGGAACTGCCGGACGACCGATGAAATGCATTACTTCTTGCCGCACATAAGAATCCACAGACTCCAAAGAATACTCGCTGGTGCAACCGATCGCCCGACATCGTCCAGGTATAAGATGTTGCCAACCACGTTACCGTGGCCCATATTGCGAGAGAATTCCGTAGATGCAATCAACATAGTGCGCTCTTGTTTCTCTTCATCGCAGTTGCATGCGAATTGGGCCTTGGAGGATAAGTAAGGGATCTCCCTGTTTGTTTGGGAATTCGAATAATCCAGCAGCACCGAGACTTCTACTAAATTCCCTTCGCGGCGAAGGCGCTCTCGATCAATACTCTCTGGATCAAAGTAATATGTGACATCGCCCTCCTCGTTCTTGGCGAATTTCACCCACTCTGCATACACAGGTCCACTGCCCATCAATAGGAGGAAAAAAAAGATGGCAAATGGCATGAAAGAAGCCTCGCAGGGAAGCGTATCTTACCGAGGGGGAACAACTAGGCGCAAGAAGGGGAGGAAATACATGTAATAGTTACGGGTAGGCTTACCAAATGGGGATACTGAAAGAGACACAGTTGGCCGCGCGGCAAATTCTCGCTGATATGTTTGATCTGTTTTGCCTGTGCTCGGCGCCCACGCAACAAACACCCGCCGCCAAGGCACCATGGGTAAGAAGGATGCCCTCACTTCTGAGGTTGCCTAGTGATGGCTCCATTACGCCCCAAACAGTCCTTAGCATGTCCTGCTTTTCTTTCTCCAATCGATTTGAGCAGTCATCCATATCATTCCGGACATGAAGATGATTGCAAGCAAAAGCAATGCATTAACCCCAATATTCTCGTGAGCGGACTTTAAACCTGCGGCATCGCCTAAAGGATACGAATAAATCAAAAGCAGTCCAACGATGATTGATGGACAAGCTAAAAAAACAAAAGAAAGGGAGCGAGTTAACCCAGTCCTGCTCGCAGCCATGAAGATTGTTCCTTGTCTTTTAGAAGTGCCAGAGTATGTAGCCTCCAGAAACAATAACCAGAAATAAGCTAGCGCGATGAGCAAACCTAGCTCTATAAATACCACCGCATGATCGAGTCTTACAGAAATCGGTGTCCATTGTGTATCTAAGAGAACGTTCCTTCTAAACAAGTCTTCATACTGAGACATATCTGGATATTCAAAATCACTCAGCTCTTTGACTGATCTGAATGTGATGTTGTCATAATTGTTCCCTGCAAGGAGCGCACTATTAAGTCGCAGCTTCCATCTGTAAATTGAATAATCGTTAAGGTAGTATCCACGGCGCGCTTTTTCTAGCTGGGCAGTGTTATTCAACGAAAGCAATGCCGAAATGGCTTGGATGGCAGGATTTGATTCGTCTTTATAATTCTTGAAACAGTCAGATCGGCTAAGCGCCGCAAGAGAAACATCCTTATTGCTGACACAGGGATTGCGCTCTACTTCTCCTAGATGGGCAGCAAGCGCAAGACGCAAGGTGATATACCGTTCTAAATCTTTGAGAACTATTCTGACTTCAATAGGTCTGAGCAAGGAAAGCACCAAGCCGCAGATGATAATAATGAGCAGTCCTGCACGAGTACACGAAATTGCTTCATCAGGGCTGTCTCTTACTGGCATTGCACCTTATCTCACATCTTTATAGAGCTGGATCGGGTAGGTACGGCTCATGCTGGTTGTCTCCCTGGATGAGTCCGTTACACGTTGTGAAAAGCGTTGTGAAATGAGTGAGGAAACGTGAGGAAATCTGAGGAAAACAGAGGAACAAGCAAAACGCTCATTCCTCTGTGTTCATGCGGTGTTTGTCGCTTTTTCAAGGATTTTCGTGGTAGGCTCAAAAGAATTTTCGAGACTGCCCGATTCGGCCGCTCTCGCACCTCTCCGTTCGTAGGCTGTGCCGAAGCTCCGGTGGGATGTGTGTGGAGATGGCTTCAGCGAGTTCGACTGGGCGAGCTTACCGTGGGGCAGAGAAATTTTCAATTGGTTTTCTTTCCACGCCGAGTATCGCTACCATAGCGCCTGGTGACCATCCCATCCATTCGGAGTCTGGACAGTGACCTTGTCGCTTGAACCGATCCTGGCCTTTCCGCGGGTGGACCAGCTCACGAACCGACACACAGATCGGGTTGCTCTGAAGAGCGGTACTGTGGATCTTTGGAGCTCTTCGCTTGATGCCGATGCGTCGGTGCTCGAATACTGTCGAGCCTGTCTCAGCGAAGAGGAGCGTGCTCGCGCCGCCCGATTCGTTCGTCCTGACGATCAGCTTCGGTTTACGTTGGCGCGCGGCGGCCTACGCGTTGTGCTTGCCCGGTATCTGGGGGTCGAGCCGGCAGCGCTCCGGTTCCAGCCAGGGCCAACGGGCAAACCGGCCTTGTTAGACCATCAGGGTGGTCCTCATGTTCTGCGCTTCAACCTGTCGCATTCTCATGGCCGAATGCTTGTTGCCATTGCAAAGGGACAGGATGTCGGGATCGATCTGGAGCAGGTGCGCGGCAATCTTGAGCCGCTCAAGCTTGCGGAACGGTTTTACACTCAGACGGAATACGAGACGATCAAGTGTCGGTCCGCCGCCGGTCATGCCTGTCAGTTTTATCGTCTCTGGGTGGCCAAAGAGGCCGTGCTCAAGGCGCAAGGAGCCGGAATAGCCGCGCTGCAGCACTGCGAGATTCTGGTGTCCGACTCTTCCTCACGAGCGAGTGTCCGGTTGTCAGGCGATTCGGCGCTGCAGCCGGGCTGGACGGTTCAGTGGTTGAGCTGTGGGCAAGATTGGCAAGGAGCGGTGTCGGCGTTCGGCCATGACTGGTCCGTACGGGTGCTCGATGCATGAGTCTCTGAGGTGGGTCACCCGGTTCGGCGATCGAGTGATTGTGTCCTGAGCCCTTGAAAGAATTTCGACAGCATCTGCTGGCTCTCTTCCTCGAGCACCCCTCCCATTACTTCGACCCGATGGTTCAAGCGGGGGTCGTTCGAGAAGTCGAGCACCGATCCACAGGCGCCCGCCTTCGGATCTCTGGCGCCAAACACGAGTCTGGGAATCCGCGCCAATAAGATGGCGCCAAGACACATCGCGCAGGGCTCAAGGGTGACGAACAGCGTCGTATCGATCAATCTCCATTGACGGAGCGCCCTGGCAGCTTCGCGAATCACGATCATTTCAGCATGGGCTGTCGGGTCCTGCCAGGTCTCGCGATGGTTATGGGATTGAGCGAGGACGCTTCCCTGCTGCACGAGCACCGCGCCGATGGGCACCTCCCCAGCAGCGGCGCTTTGCATCGCCTGATCGAGGGCCAGGCGCATGAACCCGCGGTGATCTTCACTCACGTCGCCGGTTGTAACGGGGTTTGAGGGTGAGGTCAAGCCGCAACGGACTCAGGAAGGTCGCTGACCGGCCAGATAGATGGGGCCGGTTGGTTGCGGACGGCCGCCGGCCGGCTCGAGACTCACGGCGAACTTGCGGGCTTTTTCGAACTCCGGGAGTCGTTTGACCAACAGATGGGCCATCTCCCCGGCATCAATGTGGAATGTTCCCACACTGACCGGTCTCTGGTCGATTGCCCACAGCTGATAGGCAGTGCCGGTCGGACATTCCGGCAGATTGGCGGAATAGAGCCAGACTTTCTGTGTGACAGGGTTGTAGAGCAGGACCCCACTGGCGCCCTTCGCGACGTCCGAGGCGGCGAGGCTCACGACTTTGGCGTCGGGACGCCGCAGCAATGCGGCAAATTCGTCCTGAGGAACCTTGCCGCGCATCGCCGCGTTGAGTTGCTCACGAGTGGTTTCCAGTTCTACTTCGCGATCTAAGAGCTGGCTCTTGATCTCGGTTGCGTCGTTCGCTTTGCGCTGCATCTCGATCTGCAAGTCGGCCAGCGAACGATCTCTGAAGCTCAAGTCGCGTTTAAGCATCGCAATCTTGGTCGACTGGTCGGCGACCGTGGCCTCCAATTGCTGAATCTTCATGGCATCGTCCGACAGGCGCGTCGAATAGGTCCAGAAGACATAGCCGGCCAGCGAAACGAGGAGAACGCTTGCCACTCCGGCTGCCCACGGCAGCGAGAGCGACCGGGCGGGAGCGATGGGCGGGAACAAGTGATTCATCCATTCGCCAGGCTCGAGACTGGGCCGACCGCTCTCCTTCAAGAGGTTGTCGATTGCGATGGGATCAGGGTTCCGCGCCGCCATGACCTTCGATTTCAATGCACGTGGTGCTTGCGTGGGCGACAGACCGAAGGGCAGGAGCGAGGCAACCGACTGGTAGTCTTTCAGCGCCGTCCGACAGGACTGGCACCCAGATAAGAGATGCGCTTCCAATGCCTGGCGCTCCACTCGGTCGAGGGCGCCGGCGGCATATAAAGGAACGGCTTCTTCCAACTCGTCGTGCGTCATCCGATGTCACCCTGTTCCCACGAGCGTCGAAGGCTTTCCCGCAGCTTCGACATCCCCAGCTTGATTCGGGTCTTCACGGTGCCGAGTGGTTGATTCAGCCGTGCGGCAATTTCCACGTGCGAAAGCCCTTCATAATACGCCAATTCGATCGCCTGCTGTTGCGCTGGCGGAAGACCGGTGATTGCATTGCCCACTGCGATGCGAAGCTCCTGATCGGCCTGTGTCTCGTAAGGGCTTGGTCCCAAATCCGCCACGCCGGACGAGACCGCTTCATCCAATTGCAAGGTGGCGTTTTGGCCACGAACGGCCCGTGCGCGTAACCGATCGATCGCACGGCTCCGAGTCAAAGTAATCAGCCAGGCAATCGGCGTCCCGCGCCCGATGTCGTATCGGGCGACTTTGCGCCACACCTCGAGATACACGTCTTGGAGGAGTTCTGCGGCTTCATCTCGATTGCCCAATATGCGAAAGGCCAATGTGTACAGCAACGTGCTGGAGTGGTCATAGAGCTGTCCAAACGCCTGTTGGTCGCCTTTGACAATGCTTGCGAGCAGAGCCGGGTCGATTGAAGACGTGGCGCGTCGTGTGGGTGTGTCCATAAGAAGCGATGGGCAAATGGGCCGGAAGGAATCACCTCACGTCCGCCACAACTATAGCATCTACGGCCAAAACCGCCAAAAGGATCTGCGTTATGAATTTGGAGTTTTGTGCGCCTTTTCAGGTGCTTGGATGGGTCTATTGAAAGTATTTCAATAAAGCTTTAGTCCCGTCGACTACCCCGGTCATGAGTGCCTGCCCTCTCGTGGTCTTGATGCCGGTCATCGCTTGTAGGGCTGGCCGCCAGTTTCCTGAAACGAAATCGCCTCTGCTCAGCTCATGGCCTTGTCCATGGGCATGGAGAAATTCGACGAGCGGAGCCTCGTCCGCAAAGTTGTACCGCCTGACATAGACGACGGGAAGACCAAGCGCGACAGCCTCCACGATCGTGCCGTATCCAGGTTTCGTCATCACCACGTCGACAGAGGCCAACGCCGTTCTGAAGGAAAAGGGGAGTGACGACAAGGAGTGGATTCGGAAGGAGGGGCGTGGCGGAACGCTGTTGACGAGGAAGTGATATCCCGTTAGGCCTTCCATCTGAGTCCACGGCAAGGTTTCAAGAGGAATGCCTCCGAAGCCCACGAGGATCAGCCGCTCCGACTCCGTGATTCCCAAACTCGATCGGAGCTGTTCACGCTCTGATTGGGCAGGATCGGCGATGGGGCCGATGTCGAATAGCTTCCGGACTCCCGACAGGGCAAGCCCTGGGGCAATACGCAAGGCCATGTCAGCATCTGCATAGGAGCGCTCAATCGCTCGCAGGATGTCTTGATGTGCTGAGGAGGTGGCGTCAAAACAGCGCAAGACGTCGCTCCACGTGAAATTGCCCACGACGATGGCCGGGATGCCGGCGTGTCTTCCCGCTGAGACGGCCAGATAGGGTGTGTCGGCAAGAATCACCGTGGGTGCCGCCTCTGCCAAGGCCGTCGTTTCTATGGCCATGCGGGATTCCCACGATGCGTGGAATTCCTGGTGCGCTTCCCAGGTGGCCGGAAGGTCAATGTCCAGCGGTCCTCGCTGAACGCATCCGACATCTTGCTGAACGGATTGCAGCGACCATGGAATCGTCAGTCGGTCGTGAAAAAATGACGCCGGTACCGACGATCGCAAGATTGCAGTGAGACCTGGAAGCTGGCGTCCGAGCTCGTTGAGGATTGGCACGAGTTGGGCGGCGTGTCCGAAGCCGTGACCCGAGATTGCGCACCAGATCGTTGGCAACATCACACCGATGAGGTGGTCTCAGTCCTGGGTTGGGGGTTCAGCGAAGCGCGGAATCTCTTATGTTGAAGTCAGACCCTGAGCGCATCGTCTAGTCGTCTGACTCCAGTGGAGCAATGCCGTACAGGAGTTCAAGGTCGAACTCCGCCACCAGCTCGTTGAATGCATTGCTCCCAAGGTCGGAGCGGACCTCGTTCATGACGAGATCGATGGCAGGAGCTGCCTGCGGTCCGTATTGGTTGATGGCGGATTCAATGCGTTGCTTCGCGATGGTAATGTCCATATGACGTCAACGTTATCCGAGAGCACGAAGCAAGGTTTGCATTTCAGGAACGAGATCCCGCCCGCCATTGGACCGTCCGGAGATCGCGGCATCGATGCCGGCTTGCAGGACCCGTTTTGCTTCTTCCGGCTGCTTCACTCCGATCAGTGCGCGGCCCAGAGCCAGGTGTGAGGCGACATGCACTGGGTCGAGTTGGACGGCAACACGGAGATGTTCCGCCGCTTCCTCGAAGCTGCCGCCCTCCTGCAGAATCCTGTTGCCGAGACCGTATCGGCCCAAGAATCCGTTGGGATTCTTCGCCACCATCTGGCGAAACCCGTTGATGTCCATGCACCTTCTCCGGTTGCCGGAACGAACGCATCATAGCATCGGCGCGTTTCTCTGAGCCAGACGAAAAAATGTGCCGTGTGAAGCGCGGACTGTTAGGGCTCTGCGAGGGCCGGAGCCGAAATTGGAATGGCGGTCGACGCGGAAGCGGGTGGGCGCATGGTGCGTGGTTTGACCGAGACGCTGCGGATGCCGGATTCCGAATGCGGCGCGCTGCTCGCCGAAAAAAAGACGGTATCGTTGGCGATCTGCTTTGCCAGTTCGGTGAGACAGGATTCCGTGACATGGCCTTTCAACTCATCGACCATAATGGTGGTGGCGCCGAACAGATGGTAACGCACGGTGCCGGCCGATTGGCTCTCGTAACGTTTGATCTGTCCATCCCATCGTTCTAGTTCAAGTGACAAATGGGCGGCGTAATCGTACTCGAACGGAAGAAGGGGAGTGAGGAGGTACATGGACGCACCAATGATGATCCCCTTCCAGGCCGCGCCGCCGGCATGAGGATCAATGGCCTCATCGAAGAGCAGCCGGGCGCGCACCGTCTTTTCGCCGTAGACCGGCGCGGACGTGTTGATGGACGTGAGGTGTGAAAACAGTCCGATATCTGCGAGCGAGCTCAAAATCCGCTGTTCGGTTTCGGCCGAGGGATTCTGCGGCGAGCCGTTTTTGGTCGTGTGGATGCGGTCCAAGATCAGTGGCACTTGCTCGTCCCTGGCGATCAGTTGAGCGCCACGAGTATCGGACTCCGCGGGGAGAGTCATCATTTCTATCCAGTGCGAGCAGCCGCTGGTGGCGATCAGCATCAGTCCACAACAGGCAAGCGTGAGGCCACGAAGGGTGCGGGAAGCGTTCACAATGTACCTCCTAGAAGTAGAATGAGAAGCCTCCGAACGGCAGACTCGCGTTCAGACCCAGGTTGGGATATCGAGTGCCCGCATTGGAAATATGGTGGAACCGATAGCCGACGTTGAACGACAGTTGGGGCGTGAAGAACCAGGAGAGGCCTCCGCCAGCCGTGAGAATGAAATTGAATCGCGCGGATTCTTCGGGAATGCGGCCTCCGAGATCCGTGTAGAAGGGCCCGCCGGCGAACTCGATGTAGGGTCTGAGTGTGCCCGTGCCTTCGAACATCCACTTGATCTTCGGCGTGAATCCCACCCCATGAGTGAGTTCCGGTTCCTGAAACTGGATGTAGACGATTTCGGCGCCGAGCATGAGGTGTCCCCGAAGCCATCGCCAACCGATCGGATCTGTCAAGACCATTGCCCACGAGGGCATGATCGCAGGACCGCTCTGTTTCGTGCTGTGCTGGTCCGTTAGACGACTGGATATCAGATACCCGGCGCTTAGCCCGATTTCCTGTGTGCCCACTGTGAGGTGCGGGACCGTTTCCCCGGCGTCGCACGCAATCGAAAGGGACGAAAGCACGGCGGCGATGAGAAGGGCCAGCGGGGATGGGGTCATTCAGCATCCGGTTGAACCTTTGTCGGCGGGGATGCGAGCCAACAGCAGGTAAGCAATCGTGACGCTCTTAAAGGTAACAGAGATTGTCTGGCTGTCCAGAAAGTGAGGAAATATTGCAAAGACGATGTCAATGGATGTGAGCGTTATTTCTTAGATGTACCTCATTATATCCGTGATGTGAAAAGACAATAGCACATTCGTGTAAAGGTGGCGTTATGAAACGGTAAGTTTTGTGATGAGCGATAGGCGGGCAACACGAAGGGTATGAAGATCAGTCGCGGGAGCTTTTGAGGCGGGCCAACTCTTGTGAATCACGGGACGACTCTACAAGGTTGTACCTCGCATCGATCAGGACAGTTCGCTCGAGGCATCGAATGGCGGAAAGACTGTCTCCGCGGCGGCGATAGAGAACGGCCAGCAGGCGCAGAACGGCCGCCTCTCCGGCCTCGGACCCAAGCTTAATGTAATGTTCCGAGCCGTTATTCAGGCAACGCTCGGCATTCTCGAGATCTCCTTGCTCCAGGAAGCATTGTCCCATTTGGCTATAGGTCACGGCCAAACCTTCTTCATTTCCAACCATCCGGTGGTACGTCAGGGCTTGGCCGAACGATTCGACCGCCTCCTTCCAGTGCTGTTCGCGCGCCTCCTCAAGGGCGAGGTTGTTATACAGGATGCCGAGCGCCCGGTGATCGTTCAGTGTGCGAAGCAGGTCCATCGCCTCCATATAATAGGGACGGGCCTTTGCCGGATGGCCCGTCCCGATATGCAGGTTGCCGAGATTGACTAGCGTATGGGCGATGGCATGCGGGTTTTGCTCTGTGCGTTGAAGATCCAGCACTTCGCGGTAACAGCGCTCGGCCGCATCGAAATCCTCACACAGCGCACAGGCGTTACCAAGGTTGCCGAGGGAATTGGAGAGTTCCCCAAGATCGTTCGTCGACCGGTCCTCCTCTACGGCGGCCTCCCAGGCCGCTCTCGCCTGCACCAAATCGCCCCGATGGAGGAAGATCCTTGCACGGTGCTTGTGGGCCTCGGACATGATGGGCCTGGACAGTTAATCTCCGCCCTTCGGAGTATCCTGTCTAAACTCTCGTTGCATGTCGTCCTCATGATCCATCCCGAGCCCGGCCCGGAAGGATCCACACAACTCCTCCACCTGATCGAGATCCGCCCGGCTTTTGCCTTCGGGAGAGGTGAGATAGTGTTCACAGAGTCGGAGACCGGTCTGAAAGTGACGGGGAATCGTCTGTTCTGTGACTTGTTGCCAGGTGATGTAAATGCAAAAGGCTTGGAAGGCGCGGGCGCCGGGGTGGCGCTGTGCGAGGTTCAATAACGCTTCATAGGCCTCCGTGGCCTCCCGGCCAGCGCTCGAAGAGAAGACCTGCTCCAATTCGACCGCCGTATCCCAGTCTTCTCCCAATTCTGTTTCTGCCTCGCGGAAGGCACTCTGCGCGGCCAACGCGGGATCGAATCGCATGCGACACTCCTCCGGCGAACGGTGTCACGAGTGTAGCGTTGCCTCCGTGCTGGTATCAACTCTAGGCTTCATTTACTTTTTGCCGGCCCGCTTTGTACACTGGCTCACTGCTATGAGGGTCAATCATCCGGTAGGTGCTCACGGGGATCAAGCCGCGACAGATCTTGTCGATCAGGTCATTCAGTATCACATCCAAACGAAGCATCACTTCCACCGGTATGCCCGTTCCGCGGGATATCTGGACTGGGCAAATCAGCCCGATCCCTTCCGGCGATACGAGGGGACGACGTTGACGTCCCTGCCATTGCTCGCGCCGGATGAGGCGCCTATCTCACCGTCCTATCACGACATGTATCAACAGGGAGCGGTTCCTTCTCAAGCGCTTACCGCCAGGACTCTGTCACGGTTTTTCGAGTTGGCACTCGCCCTGTCCGCGTGGAAGCGGGCGGGGGAATCTGAATGGGCCCTGCGCAGCAATCCATCGTCGGGCAATCTGCATCCGACCGAAGGCTATGTCCTCATTCCATCTCTTGAAGGCTTGGAACTGAAGCCCGGCCTCTACCACTATGCGCCAAGGGAACATGGACTCGAACTGAGGGCAGAATTTTGCGTTGAACACTTGCTCGAGCTGCTTCGTCCATTTCCGCGTCATGCGTTTCTGCTCGGTCTGACATCCGTGCATTGGCGCGAGGCGTGGAAATATGGAGAGCGGGCCTTTCGGTATTGCCACCACGACGTGGGACATGCGATCGGGACCGCAAGGATTGCGGCTGCCACGTTAGGCTGGCAGGCGGTCCTCCTCGACGGGTGTGCGCAAGAGACCGTGGGAAGGCTAGTGGGAACGCAGCGGGCAGCGGAATCTGTGCAGGCCGAGACCGAGCATCCGGATTGTGTCATGGTCGTCTGGCCATCCGCAGATCAGAATCAATCCGCCGGTAGAACCATGCCGTTGTATCTCGATCCCGTGTCTGTGGAAGCGCTGACAAGTGCGAAATGGGTTGGCACAGCGAATCGCCTGAGCGCCGATCATGGCTTCCATTGGGATATCATCGACAGGGCAGCTGAAGCCACATGGAAGACACACGCTGAGAGGGACGCGATTCCTCTGGGGCAGGTTCCCACGGGCCGATCGCCTTCGGGGAAAGTATCGAACCCGGAACACACGCCGGCCGCGCAGATCATTCGTCAGCGCCGGAGCGCCGTCGCCTTCGATGCCAGGACGTCGCTATCGGCGGCCGCATTCTTCACCATGCTCGAACGGGTGATGCCGCATCATGCACTGGCACAACTGTCGCGGCCCATGCCCTGGGACGCATGGCCCTATGATCCCGCCATCCATCTCATGCTGTTCGTTCATCGGATCGATGGACTGGCGCCCGGCCTCTATTTCCTGGTTCGTGATGTCGGCAAACTGGAGTTTATCCAGCAGTCTATGAATTCGGAACTCATCTGGCAGCAGGCGCAGGATTGCCCTGACCGGCTTCCGCTCTATTGGCTGCTCGAAGGCGACGCGAAACGAGTTGCAGCCCAAGTGAGCTGTCATCAAGACATTGCCGGAGACAGCGCCTTTTCCTTCGGGATGCTCGCCGAATTCGAAGGCCAATTGCGTCAACGGGGAGCGTGGTGGTATCCACGAATGTTTTGGGAGGCGGGGCTCTTGGGACAGGTGCTGTATCTGGAGGCGGAAGCGGCAGGAGTGCGCGCGACCGGCATCGGATGTTTTTTTGACGACCCCGTGCACGAGATTGTGGCGATCAAAGGATTGAGCCTGCAATCTCTCTATCACTTCACCATCGGAGGGCCGGTGGAGGATCGTCGTCTCATGACGCTTCCCCCCTACAGGCACCTCAAGCAGCACAACATATGAGTCCCGATCGATGAGCGGATCCGATGTTCAAAATTAAGAAACGAGCCGAGAAACCAAAGCCGACCGTCCTCTACAACATCATCGAGGACTATTCGGAATTCGATGCACCGGGAAATGTCACGGCCTGTGCGATGACCCTTCCTGAAGACCTTGCAGCGCACGCGAAGGTGCTCTCGGA
>Ga0207645_10000122_pt1 | contig 58946 bp, 48 predicted proteins | sample KBSM53metaG_FD_184331 | JGI IMG/M metagenome (GOLD analysis project Ga0207645, IMG submission 184331) | Miscanthus rhizosphere microbial communities from Kellogg Biological Station, Michigan, USA - KBS M5-3 metaG (SPAdes) (version 2) | ecosystem: Host-associated > Plants > Roots > Rhizosphere >...
CGAACGCGTCGGAGCGCCCGCGCTGTCCTTCCAACCGGTGATTCGGGCGATCGAGGCGGGACTGGCCGCCTAGCGGATCACCCGCCCCAGGCATTCGTGCGGAGCTCTACCCCATGGCCGTCGCGTGTTCGCGCGTCCACATGTTGGTAGGGCATCGCCAGTCCCAAGTGGGTAGTCATTCAGGTGCGAGTGATCAGGCATCAGAGTCCGTTTCCTCGGATCGCGATATGCGACACGAACCGCGCGTTCCCGGACTGCTTGGGTCAACCAGTGGAGGAAACGGGATCCGATGCCTGATGACTGAAACTGCCGACTGACCGACTTGGGACTGGCCATGCCGCCGCCGGGTGGTCGGCCCACTGATTTTTACGGTGCTCGGACTGCCTCGAGCGGCCGCGCCCCGCGATCGAGAACGAAACCGACGACCTTGCCCTCGATGACGTCCACCATGATGCGGCCCGGCTGGCCCATCGCCGCATATGTGTTAGGCGCGGACTGCTTCATCATGCGAATCGCGGGTTGATTCTCGATCTGTAGCATCAACTGCTCGCCGTTCGCGTATATCCGCGCGTTCCGCTTCGACCCGTCCGGCCAGGTGACCTTGTAATTCCCCGACAGTCGGGCGATCTCGTCGGCCGCAATCGGCAAATCCGCTGGCGGCGCTGGCTTGTCCGGAAGCAATGGCAGACCGAAGGCGACGCGGGCGAGATTCTCGGCAACTTCGTCCGAGGGAGCTGGCGCGGTGTTTGACAGCACGACGACGGTCAGCGAATCGTCGGGGTAGTACGCCAGCTCCGAAATGAATCCGTTGATGCCCCCGCCATGATGGATTCGGCGATGGGTGCCGACGGTGTCCATGAAGAGCCCGAAGCCATACTGCATCGGCCGTCCGCTCGTGAGCTTGGCCGGCGTGGTCATGGCCGCCAACGACGACTCCTTCACGAGCTTGCGGCTGTGCAGCAGCCGTGTCCACGCCGCGAGGTCACCGACACTCGAGCAAAGTGACCCTGCCGCGTACGGCAGGTCCATGCTGATGTAGGGGGCGTTGACGATTCCCGTCGGCCGGCCCTCATACCCCTGCGCGCGATGCTTGATGAGTGGCATGACGCTGCAATACACTGTCGAGGTCAGGCCGTTAGGCGCGAACAGCGCATCGCGCAGGTAGTCGCCGTACGGCTTCCCGGTCACTCGCTCGATGATCATGCCGAGTAGGAAGTAGCCGGTATTGTTGTAGTAGAAGTGCGACCCCGGCTCGAATTGCAGCGAGTCGTCCTTCACCGTGGCGATCAAGGAGTCCTTCGACAGGTCGAGGCGCATGACGCGTCCGAATTCCGGGCCGACATCGGTATAGCTCGGAATCCCGGACGTGTGGTTGAGCAGGTGCCTCACGAGGACCCGACGACCGTGGGTCGGCGCATTCGGCACGTACTTCGTCACGTCGTCGTCGAGCGACAGCTTGCCCTGCTCGACGAGCTGCATGATGGCCACCGAAGTGAACTGCTTGGTCACCGACCCGATACGGTAGACCGTGCGGGCAGTGGCCGGAACGTCGTTCTCGATGTCAGCCATTCCATACCCTTTCATCACCAGCGTGTCGCGTCCCCGAATGACGCCCACGGACAGCGCGGCAACCCGGCCACGCTTGATGACCGCATCCGCTATGGAATCGGCGGCATGTGCGACCAATCCGCGATTCGACCGGCCGTCTCGCGTGGACTGAGCCACTGCGGTCGATTGGAGCGCGAACGCGATGAAGGGCAGGGCAGACAACATGATCGTGCGTCGTGTGCGCATCGTCGGCGGGTCTCGAGGTTGGGTGGTGGCGCCACCGGCCAATTTGCTCGCGGTGTCGCATGACGGCCAGCGCCCGGGACGCGCTTTGAATCAATGCGCCACCGTGCGAATCTTCTGCTCCTACGACCCAGCGACTCCACGGTGTTTCGCGCTACGGATTCTTCCCCACACGAACGTGACGGCCACCTCCAAATCCTCCGAAGCGCACGCGATCGATTGGGCGGCCGTCGCTCGCGAGACGGTCGTCCATCTGCAACGCATGATCCGCATCGACACGGTGAATCCGCCCGGTAACGAGCTCGCCGTGGCGCAGTATCTCGACGGCGTGCTCAGAGCCGAGCGGATCGACACGCGTCTGTTCGAGCCTGCGCCGGGTCGAGCTGCGGTCGTTGCGCGGCTCGTGGGAGACGGGACCCGCCGGCCCGTCATCATCATGGCTCACATGGATGTCGTGGGGGTCGAACGCGCGAACTGGACAGTCGACCCGTTCGGCGGCGAAACGCTCGGTGGGTACCTGTACGGTCGCGGGGCGATCGATGACAAGGGGATGCTTGCGGCGAACCTGCAGACTATGTTGCTGCTCAAACGACACGTCATCGACATCGGAGGCAAGCTCGCGCGCGACGTCATCTTCATCGCGAACTCCGACGAGGAGGCCGGCGGAGAATTCGGGATGGGGTGGCTCGTGAGAAACCATCGCGAGCTGATCGACGCGGAGTACGTGCTCAACGAAGGCGGGCGCACGCGAGTCGTCCGCGGCAAACCCCTCTACGTGGCTGTCCAGAACACCGAGAAGGTCCCGTACGCGGTCGCCGTGTCGGCGCACGGCCCTGGCGGGCACGCCGCCATTCCACTCGGCGGCAACGCCGTCACGCGACTTGGCCGAGCACTGGCGGCTATCGGCGAGCACCAGGAGCCTGTTCGATTGACGGCGACGACCCGCGAATTCTTTGGTCAGCTCGCGAAGGTCTGGCCCGATCCAGTAGAGCGACGCGCGATGCATGACCTGGCCTCGCGAGAACGGCGCCGAGTGCTGCGCGGCGCCCGCCTGCTCGCCATGACGCCCGTCTTCAATGCGGTGCTGCGAACGGGAATCTCGGCTACAATGGTGAACGGTGGAATTCGCTCGAACGTGATTCCTACGGAAGCCACCGCGCTCCTGAACATCCGGACGCTGCCGGGCCAGTCGATCGACGCGGTGATCTCGCGCCTTCAACGCGTGATCGACGACCCGCGCGTCGACGTGACGATCGTGGACCGCGGCGAGGATGCTCCGGCATCAGACTTTGCGTCGCCGATGTTCGAGGCGATTGCGGAAACCGTGAAGGAGCTCGCTCCGGACATGGTCACGGTGCCATACATGAGCACGGGGGCGACGGACAGTGCGCGCCTCCGGCAGCTCGGGATGCAGGCGTACGGCCTGTTGCCGTTCCCGATGGACCAGGAAGACGAGGACCGGATGCACGGGAACGACGAACGGATCCCGCTTGCGTCGCTGGACTTTGGGACCCGGCTCATGTTCGGCGCGGTCCACCGCGTGGCTCGTTAGGCGCTGGCTCGGGAGCCGGATTGGCGGGTTGCGGCCACAGCAGTGTGGCGTCCGGGCTACATCTGCCGGCAGGCGTCGCCCAGCCGCTCGACACGCGAAAAACGGCCCTCGAGCCAAGCAGCCGCAGTCCGGCCGGGCGTAGGCTGCGGTGACGGCCTTCGACCCACGCTCGTTAGTGTTCGAGCACCTGGCAGATGCAGATGGGCACGCTTGTTGTTACTGGAGGCAGCGTGCCTGAGTTCGGTGCGCCGCCTGCATCGATTCGTTTTTCCATTAGAAAAATTCAACCCTCGGAACATCCCGATGACACGCAATCGCCGCTCTGGCTATTCGCGCATGCTTTCACGTCGTTCGTTCGCGCCAATCGCCGCGTCCATCCTCGTTGTTCTCGCGGGCTGTAAGGAAGGCGGTAGTACCGAGCCAAAGAAGGGTCCGACAACCATTACGCTCGACCCCAGTGCACTGACAGTAAAAGTCGGGCAGACCGGGACGGTTTATTCGACCGTGAGGGACGAGAAAGGCGCCCGCATGCCAAGTTTTAGCGGGGTGACGTGGAGCTCGGCAAACTCCAGCGTGGCGTCCGTCGCGAAGTCGGATACGACTGGCGTGGTCACTGGCCTCGCGGTAGGCGACACCCAGATATTGGCGACTATCGGCAGCACCGTCGCCCATATTTCGGTCACAGTCGTCCCCTGATTCTAGGGTGATGTGGCAACGATAGATGACAGGAAAACAGCGGTCGTCACTGGCGCGTCCCGAGGGATCGGGCGCGCCATTGCGCTCCGGTTAGGCACGACCCACCACATCGTCGCGATCGCGCGTACCCAGCGCGAGCTCGAGACGCTCGCCAGTGACGTTCGGTCGGGCGGCGGGTCGTGCGACACGATCGAGCTCGATGTCGCCGATGCGAAGGCGGTCGCTCGCGCGCTCGAGGGCGTCCGTGCCGAGGTACTCGTGAACAACGCCGGCGTCGGGTACATGAAGCCGCTGCTCGAGCTCACGAGCGAAGAGTGGCACGCGATGGTCGACGTGAACTTCAACGCGCTGTTTCACGTGACGCGCGCCGTACTACCGGGCATGGTGGAGCGCGGGCGTGGGCACATCGTGATGGTCGGCTCGATTGCCGGGCGGAGCGCGTTCGTCGGTGGGAGCTGCTACGCCGCGACGAAGCACGCCGTGATGGGCTTCAGCGAATCACTGATGCTCGAGGTGCGCGACAAAGGCGTGAAGGTCAGCGTCGTGAATCCGGGCTCAGTCGCCACGAGCTTTTCGCGACGCGAACGTGACACGAGCTGGATGCTGACGGCCGACGATGTGGCCGAGGCCGTGATGCACGCGCTCGATACGCCGCCGCGGGTGCTCGTGCATCGGATCGAGGTGCGGGCGGCGGCGCCGAAGAAGGGGTAGCGCGTCCTAGCGAAGCAGGAACCGCCACCCGGCTGCGATGGTCGCGGCGATGATGGCGAGAAAAACCCACCAGCGCAGCGCGAGGCGTCGCGACTCGCGGCGCCCGAACGCCGACGCGGGAACGACGGCCTGCCTAACTACGATCTCGATCGGGGATTCGACGCCGTCGACCCGTGCCGTGACGATGGCCCAACCTTCGCCTCGCGCGACGATCCGACCGTCCTGGTCGACTGACACTACGCGGGCATCGCTCGATCGCCACGTCAGCTGCCGGTCCAGGACGGTGCCGGTGCCGTCGTACACCGTCGCCTCGAGATTCGCTTTGCCACCGATGCGAAGCGGGCCGTCTGGCGAGGTCACGATCACGGAGTGAGCGCGCACCGTCACCACGGTCATTTCTACTTGCGCGCGAACTCCCTCGCTCGTCGCACTGATCGTGGCACGTCCGGGCTTTCGGGCTGTGACCGTCCCGTCGTCCGCGACCGTGGCGACCGACGGATCGCTCGACGTCCATTCGACGGCGTGCTCGGGATAACGGGTTCCACCACGCGCCGTCCTAACGATGGAACGCAGCCGCACCGCTGTGCCCACGACCGCCGCGGGCGGGACACCGTCGATGACGACCGAGATCACGGGCGGTGGCGTGACCGTTATGCTCACGGCGCGAGCGGTTCCACCGGATTCCGCGACGATCACTGCGACACCACGGCGCTTCGCGGAGATCGTGCCACCGTCGGTTACGATCGCGACACTCGGATTGCGAGAGACCCATCGAATCCTGGCGTCCATCGGCTTGCCGTGTCGGTCCAGCGCGTGCGCGGAGAGCATTGTTTCCGTGCCGGCTCGCACTTGGGTTGGCGCATCGATCTCGATGCTCGCGACCTCGGGGGCGACGACGACGAGGTCCACGGTGCCCTGCACGGTTCCGGCGGACGCGGTGATCGTGGTCGTACCAATGGCCTTCGCGGTAACGACGCCCGCGGTGTCGATGGTCGCGACGCCCGTGTTCGACGACTCCCATACGAGGCGCGTGGCCTCGACCGTCGTACCACTCTCCGTTCGTGCCGCGGCGTGCAGGACGATGCAGTCGCCGACTTCGATCGGGTCCGACGGGTGATCGAGCTCGATTGAGGTAACGGGGGTACGAACTGTCTTCCCGAGACCACGAGACGGCGCTGACGCTTGCGCCGGCGTCGGACTCTGTACTGCGGACGTTTTCCGGGACCTAACGATTTCCGCGAGGCTGATCTCGGCGTGGCTTGCCGCGGCAAGTGCGGACATCTCGGCTCTCACCGGCCCGAGCGCGCCGAGAGGCGTCGCGTCGAGGGCCTCCGCCGCGGCTGCGAGATCGGGAAACCGGTCTTCGGGGTTCTTGGCCAGCATGCGCATCACGGCCTGCTCAACGCGTTCCGGTACGTCCGCCCGCAGCGAGCGAAGCGCCGGCGGTGGCTCCCCTGCGTGTGCGCGCATCATCGCCATCCCAGTTCCTGTGAACGGCGTGCGCCCAGCGAGCATTTCGTAGGCGACGATTCCCACGGCGTACTGATCGCTCGCCGGCCCGACGTCGTGGCCCATGCACTGCTCGGGGCTCATGTAGGCGGGCGTACCGACAACGGTTCCAACGCGCGTGTACCCGGGCGCCTCGGCCACTTTCGCGATGCCGAAGTCGGTCACGATCGGGTCGCCGTCGGCGTCCAGGAGGATGTTCGCCGGCTTCACATCGCGGTGCACCACGCCTCGCCGATGCGCGTAGTCGAGGGCCGAGCCCACGTGGTACATGATCGCGCGCACCGACGTGAGCGTCAGTGGCCCACTTTCACGCAGCACGCGCTCGAGCGATCGACCGGGCACGTATTGCATGACGAAGAGGTACAGGTCCTCCACCGCTCGAACGCTGTGCACCGCGATGATATTCGCGTGCTGCAGGTTGGCGATGGTAATGGCTTCCTGACGGAAGCGCTCGAGCATACCGTCGCCAAGCAGCAACCCGGGCGCCATGACCTTGACGGCGACGAATCGGTTGAGCGCGAGCTCACGTGCGCGAAAGACCGCAGCCATGCCGCCGTACCCGAGCGCTTTCTCGATCTCGAATTCGGCAGCCAGCGCTGTTCGAAGGCGCTCGACGACCGGCGCCCACATTGTGTCGCTTTCTGTTTGCCGCGGGCCGGTGGTCGCAGCCTGCCGAACGTCTGACGTTGGTGCGAGCGCCGCGCCGCACGCCTCGCAGGTGTTCCGGCCTGGCATTACCGGGCGGCCGCAACTACCGCAGGTCGAGAGACTGTCACCGCAGCTCCCGCAGAATCGATCGCCCGCGTAGACCGGGCCTCCACACCGCGTGCAGTGCGCCGCGGGAACCGTGGGGGAATCCAGAGACGACAGGGTAGGGCGCCGTGAGGTTCGCGGGCGGGTGGGTGGACAAGGCGTCCGCAGGCACGCGTTCACCTGCACCGCAAAGTGTAGAGGCGGCCCACTCCCCGCAAGCAAGCGAGCGCGAACGCTGGCGGCCGGGGTCAGTCGCCTCTAGAATTGCGTTCCGGTGCGACGGTTCCGACATCGCGCGCGGTCACGAGCGCGATCTTCGCCACTCATTCCGAAAGCCATATGCGCCGAAGCATCGGTGTGCTCGCGTTGATGACGGCAACCGCGGCAAGCGTTCACGGACAGGGTCTCCGAGAGAAGCTCGAGCGCGGACTGTTCTCATTCGGGGACTGCGGGGAGCCGCTGTGTCTCCCCGCGCTGGTCCTCGCCGGCAATCCACACGGCCGCCATTTCATCCCGTCGGCAGAGGCGGGAAACGCGGCGATCATTGCGTTCCTCGGAAGCGCGATCGGCGCGAACGTGAGCAACATTCCGATCAGCGCGACGACGAGCGGTGTCACCTACTCCTTCGAGGGTGGCGCTCCCGTCCGGAACAACGTGTCCAGCGGCCCGATCTTCGCGGAGCGCGCACAAACGCTCGGGCGCAGGAGAATGCTGATCGGCGCAAACGTGAGCTCCATTCGATTCAACACGCTGCGCGGAATCCCTCTCAATTCGCTCGATTTCAATTTCACGCACCAGGACATCAATCCACCAAGCGAAGGTAGCCCGGCCTTCGAAAACGAGTTCATCACGGTGCGTACGTCGCTCGAAGTGAACGTGCTCGCAACGATCGCATTCGCGACCTATGGAGTCACTGACCGGATCGATGTCAGTGTCGCTGTGCCCTACGTTTCGAACTCGATTGATGGTCACAGCTTCGGCCAGATCGTACCGTTTGGGCCGAACCCCGCCCACTACTTTGCCGGCACAGCCGACGCCCCGATTCTCTCGGCAACAACCGACGTCAACGGATCCGCATCGGGTATCGGCGACGTCGCGCTGAGAGCGAAGGTGAATCTTTCGCCGGGCGGCTCGAAGGCGCGGACTGGGTTCGCGCTCCTCGGTGACGTGCGTCTTCCGACCGGGAACGAGGATGACTTCCTCGGTTCGGGCAGCACATCCGCGCGCATTCTGGGAATAGTCTCGGCGCGTTATGGCGACTTTGCTCCGCACGCGAACGCGGGGGTCGCGCTCCGGAGTAGCGACGACCAGCAGGATGCGATTCTCGCCACCGCAGGCTTCGACCAGCTGCTCGTTCGGTGGGCCACGTTCGCATTCGACGTCATTTCCGAATGGCAGCTGGGCGACCAGAAGTTTTCGCTGCCGGGTCCTACGCAGATCACGATCCCGTTCGCGCGCACGATCTATCCAAGCAACATCCCCGATCGTCGCGACGATCTACTGAACGCGTCGATTGGCACGAAGCTGTCGACGAAGAAAGGCCTGACATTCATCGTGAACGCTCTGCTGCCGCTCAACCGTGGTGGGTTGAGGGCGAGCACGCTCTGGACGACGGGGCTGGAATACGGCTTTTGATCCTACCGGATGCTGGCGATATGCCAACCGCCGGCGTCCCGCTGCACGACCGCGATGAAGTTGACCGGGAAGGACTGATCCGACCTCGCGGCTTTCGACGAGAATCGCGCCGAATATCGCGCGCGCACCTGGACTTGTGAGCCGGCCGCATCTCGCGGCGGATCGAGGATCTCCACCGTGCCGCCGCTCATCGCTATCGGGCCGCGCGCGTCGTCGAACGTCGTCTGCCACCGGGTCATCAGCTGGCTGCCCGCGTTAGGAAACACGCGCCGGATGAGTGACGTATCCCGCTCTTCGATCGCGCGCGCATACACCGCCATCACGCCCTGGATCTCCGACCGGAGCTCGGCCTCGCTCTTCGGTGCTGGCGTCGGCGTCACCGAAGACGTCGACGGCAGATCGAGACGCGCGGGCGGCCGCGCGACCGAAGTATCGGGCGTCGTGACCACGTTAGGCTTCGGAGCCTCCGGCGGTATCGGTCCCGGCGGTGCTGGCTGTGTCACGATGGCAGAATCGGGACGCTGCCGCGTGGCGGAGCGCGCGTTGGCCGGCCGTGCCTGCGGTGGTCGGATCGCCGGCGTGTCGGCCCGGGGTGCCGGACTGGCGTCCGTGGTACGCGTCGTCACGGCGCCCGCCGGCGCGGCCGAATCCACTGGCGCGGAGACCGACACGTTAGGTGGTGGCGATGGCGGCGTGGCGGTGTCCTGCGTAGAGGCGGGCGAGGCCGGTGCCGACGGCGTTCGCCCGGGCTGCTTCATCACCACGTATCCGGCGATGGCCACCGCAATCGCGGCCGGCAAGGCCCAACGCAACACCCCGCGCTTCGGCGCTGGCGTCACTGCCGGTGCCGGTTCCGGCGACGGCGGCGCTAGCGGCGTCGCGGGCGCATGCACGACCGTTGGAGGCAACTCCGCTGGTCGTTCCGATTCCCTGGCTGCTGGAGCCGTTGCGGGCAAAGCTGTCGCGGGCAGAACAGCCGCGGGCAGTGCAGCCGCGGGCAGAGCAGCCGCAGGCGCGACGTTCGGCGCTTGTTTTGGCCGCTCCCGCGTTTTCGGCACAGGGCTCGGAGGTGTCCGCACCACGTCCGCGAGCTGATCGAGCCGCTCGGCTGCCGCCGCGAGCTTCTGGAGGTCGGCGTGCAACGGATCGTCGTGCGAGAGCGGCACGGCGCCTAACGATACGAGCGCGTCCGAGAGGCTCGGAAACCGCTCTTCGGGCGTCTTGGCCAGCATCCGCATCACCGCCGCCTCCATCGCCGGCGGGACGTCCGACCGCACCTCGTGCAGCGGTGGCGGCGGATTGTCGGTGTGTGACCGCATCAGCGCGAAGCTGGAGCCCGAGAAGGGCGGGCGACCCACGAGCATCTCGTAGGCAACCACACCCAGCGAATATTGATCGCTCGCGCCTGTCAGCTCCCGCGCGTAGCACTGCTCCGGGCTCATGTAGACCGGCGTGCCCACGACGGTCCCGGTCTGCGTTTGATTCGGACTCTCGGCCACCTTTGCAATGCCGAAGTCCGTGACGATCGCCTCGCCGTCGGCGTTCAGAAGAATGTTGCCGGGCTTGATGTCCCGATGGATGACACCCCGACGATGCGCGTACCCGAGCGCCGACCCAATCTGGAACAGCCAGGCGCGAACCACCGGAATCGGAAGTGCGCCGACGTCGCGCAGCACGCCCTCCAATGTCCGGCCGGGCACGAACTGCATGACGAAGAAATGCAGGTCGCCGATCTGGCGGACGCCGTAGATGGCAACGATGTGGACGTGCTGCAGGTTCGCGACGGTGACCGCTTCCTGCTTGAAGCGCTCCATCATACCGGGGCCGAGCAGCAGCCCGGGCGCCATCACCTTGATCGCAACGCGGCGATTGAGCGCGAGATCGCGAGCGAGGTAGACGGCGGCCATTCCGCCTCGGCCAAGCTCGGTGAAGATCTCGTACTCGCCTGCTGTGGCGGCTTGCAGCCGGGCTCCGACGACCGACCACGGCGAAGCTTCGGTCAACGCGTCCGCGGCCGTCGGAGCTGAAGGATCCACGCGCGCGTCCAGCGGAGTCGGATCCGATCCCGCCGGAGCAACTGGCGTCCCGCAAATGCCACAAAAACGGTCGCCGTATGAAACGGCGCCGCCACAGCTCTTACACGTCGTTGTTGTCGTTGGCGTCATCGAGTGAGGAAGCGCCGCCGTGACCATTGCGGGTCGCCTTAGCCCTCGGGCGGCTCGACCCGTAGCGCCTCCAATCTAGGGTGTTGTGCCCGAGAGTCGCTACGCGCGCGCGCGCAACGCGTGGCAACAACTGTAACGCGAGCGTGGCGGTCTTGCGGACATAAGGCGTGAGGATCACGCGAAAAGTGTCATTTCAACGGTACGCGGGTTTGATCGGCAATTAGTGCCGTCCGGCGGACCTCGTCGTCCAAACAGATGTGGCCGAGTCGTCAAACATCTGAAGTAACCGAAATGTTGCTTCGGACAACCTCGGCCGTGGTCGCGCATCTGTCGTTCCACCTTTAGATTGCGTCTCGTGCCAAGATCATCCGTCTCCAGAACGGAACGGTTGCGTCCGCCTACCGCTGCGCCCGATCAGTCTGTTCGGGAGCTAATGGCGGTACGCGAGGTGATCCACGCGTTCCTCACGGCAGACCGGCCGGAGGAGGTCTACCAGTTTGCGCTCGAGCGGGTGAGCCCTCTCGTCGGCGCCACCTTTGCCTCGGTGTACCTGGTTGACGGAGCGTCGGAGCTCATGCGGCTCGGCGCGGCGTACAACTGGCCGCAGCGTTTCAGGCCGTGGCTGGGCGAGGCTCGGGTGCGACTCGGGTTCGGACCGAGTGGTGAGGCTGCGAGCGAGCGCCGCACGATCGAGGTCCCGGATGTCTTCGCCGACGATGACCTCGAGGATTGGCAGGAGGTCGCGTCCGAGCTTGGATTCCGCTCGCTGATCGCGCTGCCGCTGCAGACCGGATCCAAGGTTCTTGGCGCACTGACCTTCTATTTCGCGGACGCGGAATCATTCTCGTCGGAGAAGCGCGGGCTGCTGCGAATCGTTGCCGACCAAATGGCGGCGACGGCCGAGAAGTCTCTGCTCATCGACCAGCTCCGTCGTTCCAATGCGGCGCTGGTGGAGGCGAACGCCGAGCTCGAGCGTCAATATGCCGCGGTACTTCAGGCTCGCCGGCTCAAGGACGAATTCCTCGCTAACATCTCGCACGAGCTGCGCACTCCGCTCACCGCCGTTCTGGGATACATCTCGATCCTTCAGGACGGCATCTCGGGTCCGCTCACCGACGGTCAGCGACACGACCTGACGCACGTGAAGCGCGCGAGCGAGCGTTTGCTCGACCTGATCGAGAGCCTGCTCGAGTTGACGACGCTAAAGCGCGGTGAATTGGACGTCTTCATCGAGGACGTGGACCCGCGGGCGCCGTTGCGCGACGCGGTCGCGTCGGCGCCAGCGCCGATGCCCGGCGTCACGATGCGCCTCGACGAGCCGACCACCATGTTGCCGCGGATCCGCAGCGACCGGAAGAAAATCTTCCGAATCCTGGTTAGCTTACTCGGCAACGCCGCAAAATTCACCGAGCGCGGCGAGATCGTTGCAAGCGTATCGCTCGCCAACGACCGGGTGGTGTATCGCGTACACGACACCGGGATCGGAATCGCGGCGGATGCGCAGCAGTACGTGTTCGACGAGTTCCGTCAGGCTGACGGCTCGCCAACACGCCGGTACGGAGGGTCGGGGCTTGGCCTGTCGCTCGCGCAGCGCCTCGCTCATCTGCTCGGCGGGACCATCGAGATGGCGTCCACGCTGGGTGAAGGCTCCACGTTCACCGTGGAGCTGCCGCTCGAGTACGAAGCTCCGGTCGCGCTACCCGGAGATACCTGACGACAGCCAGTCCAACACGCGGATGAACATTCAGGAAGACCGAACGCTGCAGGAAGCTCGCACGACGCTCAGCGTGCCCGAAGTGATCGAGGCCGCCAAACGATTCTTCGCCAGGCGCAACAGCCTGTACGCGGCGTTCATCGACCGGGAGGGCCCGACGTTCGTCAGTCTCCGCGGGCAGGGCGGTGAAGAGGTGGTGATCGGCGCGACGCCAGCCAAGGACAACGCGGGAACGCTGGTGACCGGCTCGACGTACCTGTTCGACCAGCAGGTCGCGAGGTTCTTCACGACACTGCCACCGTGGGACGGTGTATCGTGACCGCTCCCTTCGTCGCGCAGCTTCGATCTCGCCCCGGCGTCATTCGTCTTGGCGCGGACGGGCAACCTCGGATCACGATTCGCGTGCAGCTGGCCGAGGCCTGGGATACCGTTCGTATCGAGACAGCGCCGACGGAACCGGTTGGCGTGGTCAAGGCGGAGGCGCTGGCTGCGTTGCGCCCGAACCAGGAGCCGGCGGATGCGTTCGTGGTCAAGTTGAACGGGTTCGAAGTCCTCGATGAGAATGTCTCGGTCGCCGACAGCGGCGCGACGAACGGGTCGACATTCCTGCTCAGCTATCGCCGTCGCCGTCCGGTCCGCTGAGCACGACCTTTCCGACGCCTAACGCGGTCACCTCGGCCGCGGAGCGCGACGCGTTGCGCGCCGCCGCCGTCAGGCTGCGTGACGAGGTCTCGCGGCGAATCGTGGGGCAGCGCGACGTCCTCGACGAGATCCTCATGGCCGTTCTCGCCGGCGGCCACGCGCTGCTGGTGGGCGTCCCGGGCCTCGCCAAGACGCTGATGGTTCGCTCGGTCGCCGAATCCATGCGACTCGACTTTCGGCGAATCCAGTTCACGCCGGACCTCGTGCCGAGCGACATCACCGGCACGGAGCTGCTGGAGGAAAATGCAGCAACGGGCGCTCGCAGCTTTCGCTTCGTGCGTGGGCCGGTGTTCGCCAACATCGTGCTCGCGGATGAGATCAACCGGGCGCCGCCGCGGACGCAGGCGGCGTTGCTCGAGGCCATGCAGGAGCACCGGGTGACGGCCGCGGGCGAAACCATGCGGCTGCCCGAGCCCTTCTTCGTTCTCGCCACGCAGAATCCCATCGAACAGGAAGGCACGTACCCGCTCCCGGAAGCACAGCTCGACCGGTTTCTGTTCGATATTCGGATTGGCTACCCTAACGAGGAAGAAGAGGTCGGCATTCTGCGGGCGACCACGGGCGCGACCGAGGTCTCGCTCGCGCCAGTCATGGATTCCGCGCAGACCGTGGCGCTGCAGCGTTTGACGCGAGAGCTCCCCGCGGCCGACCCCATTCTGCGGTATGCCGCTGCGTTGGCTCGCGCGACGCGCCCACCCGCCGACAACGGGGCATCCAATGGAGTGTCGGCGCCGGCGCCGGACCTCGTGAAGCGATACGTTCGCTGGGGTGCTGGTCCGCGCGCGGGGCAGGCGCTCGTGTTGGGCGCCAAGGCGCATGCACTGCTCTCCGGTCGCGTTGCCGTCACGCCCGACGACGTTCGGCGCGTAACGCAGCCCGTATTGCGGCATCGCGTGCTGCCCAATTTCGCAGCCGACGCCGACGGCATCACCGCCGAACAGATCGTCGCCGCGGTGATTCGTCACGTGCCAGCTCCGGAGAGCGGCATCCGTATTTAGCGGCGGCAACATGCGCGAACGACGCACGGCCCGGGAAACAGAGCGCCACCAGCGTGTGGACGACGAGACATCTCGCCCGGAGTCCCGCAGCGCGCTTCTCGACGCGGTTCGGGGCGTAAAATGGCCGGCCCTGCGGCCGGTGGCCGGCGCTCTCCCAGGTGCGCACCACTCGCGCCTTCGCGGCGCTGCCCCCGAGCTCAGCGAGTACCGCGTCTATCGTCAGGGCGACGATCCGAAGCGCATCGATTGGAGACTCCTTGCTCGAAGCGATCGCGCATACATCCGACTTGCTGAGGACCGCTCCACCGTGTCCACGGTGCTCATCGTGGATGCGACCGCGTCGATGGCGTATCCCGAGGGGTCGTTGGGGAAATGGCGAGCGGCGTGCGATGTGGCGATCGGACTCGCCGCGGTCGCACACACGAGCCGAGACCCGGTTGGCCTGGTCGTCGTCAACGGAGACGGGATGCGGCAGATGCCGCCTCGGACTCGACGTGGCATCGTCGGAGAGATCGCTCGCGCGCTCGACGATGTAGCGCCTCGTGGCAGCCGCTCGCTTGCGCCGGCGATGGGCGGGATACGATCGCGCGTTCGCGTCGCGATCGTGAGCGATTTTCTTGGCGATGCCGACCACGTGCGGCGCCGGGCGGGCGAAGTCGCCGCGGCGGGTGGTGAGGTCCATGCCATTCACATCGTCGCCGATGAGGAGCTCGATCCACCCGCGCGCTCTATCCTGGCCGTGGACCCTGAAGACGCGTCGTTGATGCGGCCGTTGGTTGCTGATTCGCGGGCAGCGTATCTCGAGCGGTTCGCCGCGTGGCGCACCGAGCTGTCGGCGTCGTGGCGTGCGGAGGGGTTGTCGTATACGCTCGCGCGCGTTTCGGAGCCGGCATCGCGTGTGGTGCGCCGCGTTGCGGGGGCGGCGTTAGGCACCGGCCGAGCCGTCGCGCCCGACGTCCGACGTGAGATCCGATGAGCTTCGCCGCGCCGCTGTTTGCCTGGGTGGGCGGTGGGCTCGCGCTCGGAGTCGTCGCGCTCCATTTGTTGGCGTGGCGGCGGCCGCCGGCGTCGCCGCTGCCCACGGCGCGGTTTGCTCCCGACGCTCCGGTGCGCACGGTGTCTCGGGCGATGAGACCCGTCGACCTTGGACTGCTGGCGGTCCGCGTCCTGGTGATCGTCCTCGTCAGCACCGCCCTTGCGGGGCCGAGGTTTGCTTCGCGCGTTCAGGGACTGGGTCGAGTGATCGTCGTCGACCGCTCGCACGGTCCCGAGGCCTGGGCGCCAATCGATCGGGTGGCGCGATCCGTGTTTCGGTCGGGTGACGCGCTGGTCGTGGTCGACTCGACGGTGCACAAGGTCAGGAACCCAACCGTCGATTCGATCGTTGCGACCTCCCCGACGACGGAATCGGGGGGTATCTCCGCGGCACTGGTCGTCGGAATCCGTGCCGCGAATGAATTGCAGCGCGTGCGCGATTCCGTGGAGATCGTCGTGGTGTCGCCGTTCGGAAGCGACGCACTCGACGCCGCGACGGCGTCGATCCGTCGGATGTGGCCGGGAACGGTGCGTACGATGCGCGCTGGCACGCCACCTAACGACACGGCACGCGCCCGTCCGCCCGACATTCGTGCGGGGTCCGGCGACCCGGTGTCCGCGGCGCTCGCGCTCGCAGGCGCCGCGCCCCGAGGTGCGGTCCGGGTGGTGCGGGACTCGACCACGGCAGCAGATACCGCATGGGCTCGAAACGGAGGTGCCGTCGTTGTCTGGCCCACTAGCGCCGCTCAGCGGGGCTGGAACGTCCGAGCGACGGCCGACACGGCGTTCGGCGTCACTGTGACCTCCTTGGGATCTGGTTCTTCCGCGTCCCCCGCACTGTCGGCAACGGTCGTCGCTCCATTCGTTCGACGCCTGGCACCGCCGCCAGGGCGGGTCGTGGCTCGTTGGGACGATGGAGAACCGGCGGCGACCGAGATCTCGTTAGGCGCCGGGTGCATGCGCTCGGTGGCTGTCCGCGTGTCGGCAGCCGGCGATCTTGCCCTGACTCCGGCGTTTCGCCGCTTCGCCGAGCAGATCGCCCGGCCGTGCGTCGGTAGCCGCGGCTGGACGGCGGCCACCGACAGCGTCGTGTCGGCGGTCCTGCCCGCGACTGGCGCGCGCGGTGCCGCGCAAACGTTCTCCGCGGTGGATACCACGCGATCCCATTCGCCGATCGCGGTGTGGCTGCTGGGCGCAGCGATGGTGGCGGCTCTAGCAGAGTTGCTCGTGCGGCGAGGCGCTGCGAATGCAACCGCTTGACCGCGTCATTCGAACCCGCCGCGCACTTGCCGCGACGATCGCGGCACGGGCTGTACTCGGTGGCGTTGCGACGGTCCTCCTCACCGCCGCGGTTCTGACGGCCGCGCTCCGTCGAAGTGGCGTAACGACATCTTCGGTGGTATGGCTGGTTGCCGGCCTGGCGGGAGCGACTGCGCTCGCGTTACTCGTCAGGGCGTGGTCGCGCCTAACGGTGCCAGGTGTCGCGCTCTGGATCGAGGAACGCGTGCCGGCATTGCAGTACGCGCTAGTCACCGCGGTGGATCCCGCGGGAGCCGGGCCTGGGGCGCCGTTCCTGGAACGCGAGATCGAACGCGTCGTGTGGGACCGCGAGGCGGGTCGTGCGATGGTTCGCGGGCTGGGTTGGCCGGTGCTCGCTGCCCTGGGAGGACTGACGGCATTTCTGATGTCGTTGCGCGTTGGCGTGGGGGTGGCGGTCGAGCGCGATCGCGCGACGCCAAGCGTTACCGCGACCGCTGCGCGCGACGTGCCTGCCCCGTTCGCACGCCTCGTTGCGACAGTTCGATCCCCGGCGTACGCTGGGGGGCAGGAGGTTCGAGTCGAGTCTCCTGCCTCGATCGCCGCGCTGGTCGGGAGCACGGTAGTCCTCGAGGCGCCCGGTAGCAGCGACGGCGTCACCGCATATGTGGGCGACCGTTCGATCACCGTGCAGCACGTCGGCACAACGTGGCGCACGACGGTCACGGTCGAGAGCCGGCCGACGGTCGTGAGACTCCGACACGCCTCGGCGGAGCGACTCGTAGCGCTCGAGCCACGGTCCGACTCGGTCCCCGTCGTTCGCCTGCTGGCCCCGGCCCGCGATACGGTCGTGCGCACGCCCAGTGGCGAGCTCCAACTGTCGGCCCAGGCACACGACGATATTGGCCTCGCGACGGTGGCGTTCGAGTACATCGTGAGCTCTGGAGAAGGGGAGAGCTTCCAGTTCAGGTCCGGGACGTTAGGCATGCGGCGAGGCGACTCGGGCCGGGAATTGAGGATCGACGCGTCGCTGAGCCTGGATCGGCTAGGACTCAAGCCGGGCGACATGGTTCATCTGCGCGCGGTGGCACACGACAGAAACAACGTGTCGGCCCCGGGCGCTGGCGCGTCGGAGACCCGCGTGCTGCGCGTCGCGCGCGCCGGGGAGTACGACTCCATCGCGGTGGAGGGCGCGCCGCCGCCTGAAGCGGACAAGTCGTTGATCAGCCAACGTATGCTGATCATGCTCACCGAGGCCCTCGAGAAGCGACGTCCGACACTCGCGCACGAAACGCTGCTGTCGGAGTCGCGCCAGATCGCTCGCGACGAGACGCGGCTCCGAAAGCGGGTGAGCGACATCATCTTCCAGCGCCTGGGCGACAATCCGACCGGCGAGGAAGGTCGTGAGCCGGACGAGGTGCTGCCAGCGGATTCGGCGTCTCCGGTCGTCGACTCGACTCGTCGCGACTCCGTTCGACGCGCCGCCGCGCGCGCTGGTCGCACGCCGCGCGAGATCGCGGCCAGCGATTCCGCCGACTCGGCCAGGGCGGCCCTCCTTCGAGCCGCGAGCACCGCAACGGGCCGCGGCGACGAGATACTCGACTTCGCGGGTGACGAGACACCGGTCGTCGCGATCAACCGGCCGCTGCTCGAGGCCTACAACGCCATGTGGGAAGCGAGTCGGGAGCTTGACCAGGGGGAAACGGGGCGTGCGCTGCCACCGATGCGCCGCGCACTCGCGGCGATCCAGCGAGCGCGTCAGGCGGACCGCATCTACCTTCGCGGCAAGACCCCTGCGGTCGTCGTGGACCTCGCGCGCGTGCGCCTAACGGGGAAGGAGCACGGCGCGGCGAGCACCCGCCTTGCTCGCCCACCGACGGATCCTGCGGCCGCACGCCGAGCCGCGCGCCTCGCCGCCGCAATCGAGCTGGCGTCTCGCAGTCCGGCCGCCGCCATCGATTCGATGGTGCTGTTGCGGGTCGAAGCGGCCGACGCGGCGCCGCAGCTTGCTGCAGCGCTCGGGGACGCACTCGCCGCGATGAGAAGCGGTCGCGAGGCCACCGGTCTGCTGGTGCGTGCGCGCCGGATCGCGGAGGGAACGCTGCGAGCGTCGGGCCAGCTGAGCGGGTGGAGCGGAGTGTGGTGACGTGAACGTCCGCGCGCGATTCCCGATTCCCGATTCCCTATTCCCGATGTCGGGTGAATTCGTGTTCGCGACCGCGCAGTACGAGTCGGGCGACTGGGACAGCGCTCCCCTGGTGCCGGCGAATCTCATCGACTCGGTCGCCAGGTACACGAGCCTTCCGATTGCGCCAACCGGCGCGATCGTGGCGCTCGCGAGCGACGACCTCTTTCGGTTCCCGTTGGTGTACCTGACGGGGCATCTTCCGGTTCGTTTCACCGACGCGGAGCGTACGAACGTCCGGCGGTTCGCCGACCGCGGGGGGATGCTGTTCGTCGATGACCACAACCACGATATCGACGGCGCGTTCCACAAAACGGCCGTCGAAGAGCTGACTCGCGCGGTAGGCCCGTTATCGCAACTACCGAATACGCATCCGATCTACTCCGCGTTCTTCAAGTTCCCGGACGGCCCGCCTAACACGTCCCACGAGCTGAACGGGTGGGGCGACAACCTCGTTCACTCGCACCTGCTTGCGGCAATGCGCGGGGATCGGGTGGCCGTGCTGTACAGCAACAAGGACTACAGCTCCGAGTGGGGCTATCACCCAGACAACAAGCGCTTCCTGTCTATCGACAACACGAAGTTCGGGGTCAACATCATCGTGTATGCTCTCACGCGCTGAGCGGGTGCGTCGGGTGGGCGAGCACGCCCTGCGTGTGATCGCGATGGCGGCGATTGCGACGCTGCTGTGGCGCGCGGTTCGGCCGCCGGTCGCATCTGGCGTGGACGTCGTGCGTGGCGATCTACAGCGCGCGCTGACCCGGTGGACACTTTCGCCCGCAACGGATATGCGGGTCGTCCTCGATGCCGCCCCGGATCCGCGCACGCGCGATTGGCTCCGTGCGCTCGCGCGCGCAGGCGGGGCGTTCCGATGGTCGTCATCGCGTCCCATCGGCGCCGCGGCAGTGGTCGCGGAACCGGCCGCCGAGCCGAATGGGGTCACGCGTGTGCGGTTGGCGTCGGCGAATGGTGAGGCGGTCTCGGTCGCAGACGATGCCGGTACGATCGATACGCTCCCGCGCGGTGGCGCGCGTGAGATGGAGCTCGGTGCCATCGCTGGCGCTGTTCGCGCATCGGGTGCCACGTTCACCGCGACGTCCGATCCGCGTGACTCCGTCCTGCTTCGACCCGTGCTCGTGCTTGGCGCCGCCGGATGGGAATCGAAGTTCACGATCGCCGCGCTCGAGGAACGCGGATGGCGCGTGGCGTCTCGTGTTCGCGTCGCTCCCAAGATCGATGTCACACAGGGTCTTCTGGGCTCGATCGACACCGCTCGATACGCCGCGGTAATCGTGCTCGACAGCACCGCCGGACCATCATCGCAGGAGATCATTCGTTATGCACGAGCGGGCGGTGGCGTGATCCTCGGCGGCAGCGCATCCCGCGGCGGTGCGTTCGTCGGGATCGCCCCCGGCCGAGTGGGCGCACGCATCGCCGGTGTGGCCGGTGCCGTCGCGAGCGCTGCCCCACGCACTGGGCTCGGTGGGTTTCCGGTGTCATCGCCGGGTGCGGACGCCGTGGTGCTGGAGTCACGCGACGGCGTGGCCATGATCGCCGCACGACGTCTCGACGCCGGCCGCGTTATGCAGGTCGGCTACGACGAGACGTGGCGGTGGCGTATGGCGGGAGGCGACGAGTCCGCAGCGGCACACCGCGAGTGGTGGTCGCGTCTGGTCGGTGCGGTGGCGTACGCCCCACTCGTACCTCGTGGCCCCGGCGTGAGGTCCATCGATGAAACGCCGCTCGCGTCGCTCGTCGCCGCGCTGGGTCCGCCCACGCCACTGGACGCCGGACTCGTTGCGCACGGAGACAATGCGCGGATCACTTTGATGCTCTTCATACTCGTTGCCGCGTGCCTCATCGCCGAGTGGGCCTCGCGACGGCTCCGAGGTGCACGATGACCGTCGCGTACATCTCGCATTCCGACTGTGGCCGCCACGACACCGGGTGGGGTCACCCGGAGCACGTCGGTCGGCTGCGGGCAATTCCTCGTGCGCTCCGCGAGGATCCCGATCTGTTTCATGCGCTCCTGCACCTCGAAGGCAGGCACGCGACGCCGGACGAATTGGCCGTCGCGCACGACCCGGCGTACATAACGCGGGTGCGGGAGATCGCGTCTGGAGGCGGTGGCAGACTGGATCCCGATACCGTCATCAGCGAAGGCAGCTGGGACGCGGCGACGGCGGCCACCGGCTGCGTCCTCGACGCAGTGGACCTGGCGTTCGATGGTCGCGCAGTCCGGAGCTTCAGTGCGGTGCGGCCTCCAGGGCACCACGCGCTCTCATCTCGCGCCATGGGGTTTTGCTTGTTCGGCAACGTAGCGCTCGCGGCGCACTACGCGCGACGGCGTCACGGCATTGCCCGCGTGCTGATCGTGGACTGGGATGTTCACCACGGGAACGGGACGCAGGCGCTAGTCGAGCGCGAGGCGGACATCCGGTTCGTGTCGATGCACCAGTGGCCCTGGTACCCGGGCACGGGCGCCGCCGAGGACCGCGGTCCTCACCGCACGGTGTGGAACGTACCGATGCCGGCGGGTCAACCGCGAGCGCGCTACGTGGACGCCTGGACACGCGCGATCGACGCCGCGACCGACGGTTGGAGCCCCGGAATCGTGTTCGTTTCGGCCGGCTTCGATTCGCTGGCCGGAGACCCGCTCGGTGGCTTCACGCTCGAGATCGAGGACTTCGTGGCAATGACGCGAGACCTCGTCATTCGGGCGGAGGCCTGGTGTGGCGGTCGAGTCGTGAGCTCACTCGAGGGAGGCTACGCGCCGGAGCGCATGGCGGCTGCCGCAGTCGCGCATATGAGGGCGTTGATCCACGGATAGGGGAACCGGGAACGGGGAACCGGGAACGGGGAACCGGGAACGGGGAACCCGGAACCGTGCGTCTCTTTCGGGATCGCGAGTGTGGCTGTAGAGGGCCTCTATTCCCTGTTCCCGGTTCCCGGTGTTGCGTTCCCGGTTCCCTTCGTTCCGTTCCCCGTCGTATACTTTCCCCGCCATGCCAGCCCCGCCGCGCGTGCCGCCGGTCCCTGCCGTACTGCGGCTCGTCCAGACGATGGTCCTGGGGCGATGGCGCGCGACAGGCGAAGACCTCTATCGCGAAGTGGCCGAACTTGTCGAGGCGCAGCCAGGCAAGGAGATAATCGTCTCGGGCGCCGGCGAAGGCGAAACGAGTGAATGGCTCGCCGCCAGGACCGGAGCTTCGATCACCGGCGTGGATCCCAGCGAAGAGCGGATCGAACGGGCCGAGATGCGCGCTCGCGAGCTCAAGGCGCCGCTGCCGCTCTCTTATCAACATGCTGCGCTCGATGACCTGCCTCATGAGAGCAGCGTGTTCGATGCGGCGCTGGCCGAACCCCTGCTGTCATCGGCCGCTGACGCGGCGCGCGCGGTCGCCGAGCTTTCGCGTGTGACCAAGCCAATGTGTCCAGTCGTCTTGTTGCAGTTGACCTGGAGCTCGGAACTGAGCGAGTCCGCCCGGGAGATGCTCATCGAGCGGCTGGGGCTTCGCCCCCATCTGCTGATCGAGTGGAAGCAAATGATGCGTGAGGCGGGTCTCGTGGAGATCCAGGTGCAGGATTGGACCGAGGCGGGCGCGAAGGCAGCCGCCGAATCAGACGACGAACCGGGGCTGACGTGGCAGCAGAAGGTGCAGATTGCGGGACGCGCGTGGCGCCAGCTGGGTTGGAAAGCGGCGCGCGGCGCAGTGGCGCGCGAGCGGGCGCTGCTCAAGGAGCTCACGCGCGAGCGCGTGCTCGGATTCCAGCTACTGAAGGGAGTGAAGTGGCCTCACGCCAGACAGGAGAGCTGACGTGCCATCGGCGCCGCAGCGCGCGCTCGAGCTGTATGGGATCATCTCGCTCGATGTCTCGGGCGCGACATCGCCCGTGCGCGGCGTGAACCTGGTGTCATTCCGGGATCTCGGCGCACTGGTGACCGACTCTGCGTACGCGGCCCCCGCGACCACGCCCCAACACATCGCCGAGTACCGGCGAGTCGTCGAAGGGGCGTTCGCGCGCCAGACGATCGTGCCGGCACCGTTCGGATCCATCTTTCGCTCGCGCGATTCATTGATGCGATGGTTGGAGCTGCACTACTTCACGCTCGTGGAAGCGGTGACGTTCGTCGCCGATCGGGCGATGGCGCGGGTCGTGGTTTCGTACGGCGACGAACCCGAGAATACGACCGCGATGTCGATCGACGCCGACCTGCTCGACACCACGGCGGACGCGAGCTTTCGCCTGCTGAGGCGCCACGCGGTAGCGTCCGTCGTGGTCACCAACCATGCCGAAGCCGGACCCGCCGCACGCGCGTCGTTCCTCATCGAGCGAGATCGATGGGACGTGTTCAACGAGATCGTGCGCGAGGAGCAGAAGCGGCTCCGCGAGATGCACGTCGAATGTACGGGGCCGTGGCCGCCCTACGATTTCGTGCGGATGCAGTTCGGAGCGTGACGCGTGTTCTGTCCTGATTGCGGTACCTGGAACCGCGCGCGCGCCGTGCGGTGCATGCGCTGCAGCACCGAACTTCCGGAGCTCAGCGATGCCCCGCACGAACGCCCCGACGAAGAGCTCTCGGCCCTGCGGCGCCTAACGGGGAGCCGGTATCGCGTGATCCGGCGGTTGGGCAGCGGCGGCATGGCGAACGTCTACTACGCCGAGCACCAGCTGCTCGAGCGCCCGCTCGTGATCAAGGTCCTGCACGCGCACCTCGCGCGCGACGCGGAAATGCGGGAGCGATTCCGCCGCGAGGCCGAGGCGGCGAGCCAGCTCGTGCACCCGCACATCTGCACGATCATCGACTACGCCGAAGCGGCGGAAGCGGTGTTCATCGTGATGCCGTATCTCGCGGGCGGCTCACTGGCGGATGTGCTCGTGAAGGAGCGTACCGTCGCCGCGGGACCCGCGGCGGCCGTGTGCGCCCAGATCGCGACCGCCCTCGACTACGCGCACCGCCGCGGTGTCGTGCACCGTGACGTGAAGCCCGACAATGTGCTGTTCGACGAGGACGGGCACGCGCTGATCACCGACTTCGGCATCGCGACGGCGAGGTTCCACGGCCGCCTAACGGGTACCGGCCGCGCCATGGGCACGCCGCACTACATGTCGCCCGAGCAGGCGATGGGAAAGATGGTCGACGGGCGCAGCGACATCTACGCCGTTGGCGTCATGCTCTACGAGATGCTGCTCGGGTTTCCGCCGTTTGACGGGGCCGACTCGTACTCGGTGGGCTACAAGCACGTGCACGAGACGGCGGCGGCTCCCGACGCCGTGGACTCGCGCGTTCCCGCGGAGCTCTCGGCGCTCGTCATGCGGTGTCTCGCGAAGCCGGCCGACGCTCGCTACCAGACCGGAATGGCGCTCGCCGATGCGCTCCTCGCGTACCTCATGTCGATCGGGCCGTCCGACGGGCTGCGCTCGGCCTGGTTCGCGCGGCGTGGTGGCGGCGCGGCGACGCCGGCGTGAGCGACGAAACAGGAACCGCATGAAGCTCGAGCACGAGATCGTCGCAGTGCACACACGCACGCCGTTCGTGATCGCGCGCGGCGGCGCGAGCGAGTGGCGGCGCGTCTGGGTTCGCGTCATCGATCACGACGGCGTCGAAGGCTGGGGGGAAGCTGCGCCCAACCGATTCTATGGAGAAACGACCGAGTCCGTGATCGCGGCGCTCGAAGCGCTGACCGGCGTCGTCGAGCGTGCGAACGGGTGGTCGCTCGAAGCGGTCGAGCGCGAGATGAACAAGACGATCCGCTTCAACGCATCCGCAAAATCCGCCGTGAGTGCGGGGCTACACGATCTGGCGGCGAAGCGACTTGGCGTGCCGCTGTATCGCATGCTCGGCCTCGATCCGGCGGATGCCCCTCGCTCGAGCTTCACGATTCCGATCACTGCCGACGACGACGCGCTTCGCCGCGCGCTGGACGATGCGGCGCCGTACCCGGTGCTCAAAGTGAAGCTTGGCGGGCCTCGCGACGCCGACACAATAGCGAGCGTGCGAGCGTCGGTGCCGGAGAAGATCCTGCGGGTCGATGCGAACGCCGCGTGGACGCCGAAGCACGCGCTCCACATGATCGACATTCTGCTCGACTACGACGTCGAGATCGTCGAGCAGCCGGTTGCCGCGCATGACGTCGACGGGCTTCGCTTCGTTCGCGACCGATCGCCGCTGCCGATCATTGCCGACGAGTCGTGCGTCGTGGCGTCCGACGTGCCACGGCTGGCGGGGGCAGTGGACGGCGTGAATCTCAAGCTCGCCAAGTGCGGCGGACTGCGTGAGGCGTTGCGCATTGTCGCGGCCGCACGCGCGCACGACATGTCCGTGATGGCTGGCTGCATGATCGAGACGAGTCTCGGCATCTCCGCCGCTGCGCACCTGGCGCCGCTGCTCGACTATGCGGACCTCGACGGCGCGGCCCTGCTCGCGGACGATCCGTTTGCCGGCGCCACCATCGCCAACGGCACGATCACCCTGCCGGATGCACCCGGCCTGGGCGTTACACTTCGGGATGGGAGATACACGAGCGGCGGGTGACGTGCTGGCGGAGGTCGCCCTTCCGCTCCCGCTGTTCAACACGTTCTCGTACCGGGTGGCCGACGGCCTCGCAAACGCGGTCGTGCCGGGCACGCGCCTCCTCGTGCCGTTTCGCAACCGGAAGGAGATCGGTATCTGCGTCGGCTTCACGGAGCCGTCCGATCCGGGGCGCCAGTACAAGCCCATCCTCGAGGTGCCTGACGGTGAACCGGCGATCGGTGCGTCGATGCTCGAGCTCTGTCGGTGGATGGCGTCGTACTATGTCGCGCCGCTCGGCGTGGTCCTGCGGTGCGCGTTGCCGGCGGCACTGACCGGTGCTGCCGCGCCAACCCCGTCGCAGAAGACGCGCCGCGTCGCCATCATTGCCAACGATCTCTCGTCGCTCATGCATCGCGACCGCGTCTTCGCGCGGACGAAGCAACAGCGCGCGCTGTTCGAGCTTCTCGAGTCGTTAGGTGGTCGCTCGGCCGTCGAGCATCTGCTGGAGCAGCTCAGCTTCTCCCCGTCGGTGCTCAAGGGGCTGGTCGCACGCAACCTGGTGCGAGTGGAGGACGAGGTCGTGGTGCGCGATCCGTTCGCGTCCCGGCCACCGAGCGGGGGCCGCCGGCATCAGCCCACCCGTGATCAGCAGGGTGTGATCGACGCGTTGACGACGGGCTCGCCTGGCGAGGTGTTCCTGCTGCATGGAATCACAGGAAGCGGCAAGACGCTCGTGTACATCGAGCTGTTGGAGCGCGTCGTCCGCGAGCGAGGCAAGACCGCGATAGTGCTCGTGCCCGAGATCGCGCTCACCCCGCAGACGGTCGATCGATTCCGTCAGGTCTTCGGAGACTCGATCGCGGTGCTCCACTCGGCGCTCAGCGACGGGGAGCGCTACGACGCGTGGCTCGCGCTCCAACGCGGCGAGAAACGCATTGCCGTGGGGGCGCGGTCCGCAATCTTCGCTCCGCTCTCGGACCTCGGCGCGATCATCGTCGACGAAGAGCACGAGTCCAGTTACAAGCAGGCCGAGGCGCCGAGGTATCATGCGCGTGAGGTCGCGATCGTTCGTGCGCGCAACGAGGGTGCGGTCGTGGTGCTCGGCACCGCGACGCCGAGCCTCGAGAGCTGGACCAACGCGGGGGCGGGGAAATACCGACGGCTATCGTTGCCCGAGCGCGTGGGCGGCGCACAGCTGCCGACGGTGGAGATCGTCAACATGCGACGACCGCCCAGGCGTGAGTCCCAGGCGCCGCCGGACCCGTTCACGCTGGTGGTGAGCGATCCCCTCGCCAACGCGCTGACGGACCGGCTCGCACGTTCCGAGCAGAGCATCCTCCTGCTCAATCGCCGAGGCTATGCGTCGTTCGTGCAGTGCAACCAATGCGGCGACGTGACGACGTGTCCGAACTGCACCATCTCGCTCACCTACCACCGCACCCCCGAGCGGCTCGTCTGCCACTACTGCCTGTACAAGGAGGAACCGTCGTCGCGCTGTCGGCGCTGCGGAGGTGACACGCTGCGCCGGCGCGGACTGGGAACGCAGCAGGTGGAGCGTCTGCTCGCGGAGCGTTATCCGTCCGCGCGTGTGGCGCGGATGGACGTCGATACGACGACCGCGAAGTGGGCGCATGCCGACATTCTCGACCGCGTGGGGCGTGGCGAGGTCGACATCTTGTTAGGCACGCAGATGATCGCGAAGGGGCTCGACTTCCCGAACGTGACGCTCGTTGGTGTGATCGACGCGGACGTCGGTATCAACCTGCCGGACTTCCGGTCGTCGGAACGCTGCTTTCAGCTCTTGAGTCAGGTGGCGGGTCGAGCGGGACGCGGCCCGAAGGGTGGCCGAGTGCTCATTCAGACTCGCGTGCCGAGCCACCATGCGGTGCAGTGCGCGGTGGCGCATGACTACGCGAAATTCGTGACGGAGGAACTGGAGGGCCGCCGAGAGCCGGTGTATCCGCCCGTGACGCGTCTGGCGAACGTGGTGTTCTCCGGACTCCGAGAAAACGAGACGCAGCGCCTCGCCACCGGAGCGTCGGAGCGACTGCGAAGGGCTGTCGCCTCGTATGGCGACCAGATCTCGGTGATCGGCCCGGCGCCATGTCCGATCGAACGCGTGAAGGCTCGCTGGCGGTGGCACCTGCTCTTGAAGAGCACCAATCCGGCGTTGCTGACGCGTGCGTGCCGATTTCTGGTCGAGCGGCTCGATGTCCCAAAGGACCGGAGCCAGCTTCGGGTCGCGCTGGACCGGGATCCCGTCAGCTTGCTCTAGCTTCGGGATCGTCTGGTCTCTGCATCGGATCCAAAATCGGGAACGCAGATGGACGCGGGCGTAGCGTCCACGTCAACCTGCGTTCCTGCTTTTCGGCCGCCGAGATGATGCGAATCAGTTGTCCGCCGCCGGAGTCTTCTTCACCACCGTGATCTTGATCGACGACGGATACTGCTTTGAGTGATGAATCGTGTTCTTCGCCACCAGCCCAGTCGTCTCGTCGTAGTTGTTCCCGCCCGTATTCAGGTTGCGGTCGAACCGTGGGAAGTTCGAGCTCGACACCTCGATCCGAATCCGGTGCCCTGGCGCGAAGTAGTTGCTCGTCGTCATGGGCTGCAGCGCCACCTTGTACACCTTCCCCGGGTCCATGAACTGCGGAGGCTTGTCGTATCCCTCGCGATACCTAACGCGCTGAATCGTCTCATCCAGGTTGTACGCTTTCCCATCGGGTCCGACGTCGATGATCTTCACGGTCACGTCCGTGTCCTTTCGATCCGATGACAGAAAGATCGTCGCCTCGATCGGCCCGCTCAGCTCCATACCTTCCTTGAGCGGTTCCGTCGTGTAAACCAGGATGTCCGGTCTCAACTCCATCTCCGATTGATCGAGCGAGCCACCGCTGAGCGCGTTGGCCTGGCAGCACACGTTTCCGCCGTGGGACATGACCGGCTTCATCGGATCGTACGTGAACGAGTCGGGCTTGTCGCTCGACGGCGGCTTCATGCTCAGGGTGCCGTTGCCGTTTCGCGAGTTCGCGCCGCCCTCGCTCGATAGGTAGAACGTCAGCCCCTCCGAGTTCCTCGGCGGCCACGTGTCCGTCGTCTGCCACTTGTTCAGGCCCATCGTGTAGTAGCGGATCTTCGGCAGCGTATCGAGCAGGCCGTTCTTCTCGCCCTTGAGGAAGAAGTCGAACCAGCCGTAGGTGAGCGCATCGTAGTCCAGGCGCGCGTCACCGACGCTTCGCTCGCCAACGATCGTGTTCTCCGTCGCCCGCTTGTACGCACAATGGAGCGTCGGGGCAATGACCGCATACTGCTGATTCGCGACCGCGGGATCCGCCGTTTGACGAACGTGGTTGTACGTCGCCAGATTCGGCCCCACCGACACGTCGTACCACGACATGAACCACAGTCCCGGCACGTTGATCTTCATGTCGTCGTGGAACAGGCCACCGCGATACCACGCCGGATCGTTAGGCGTGCGCTGAATCATCGCGCCGCCCGTGGCGATCCCTGGCATCGAGTCGGCGAAGATGCCCTTCGGCCCGCCAACGGCCTTGATGAGGTCTTTCTCCGGCAGGTGCCAGAACGCCTTCGCCCAGTCGACCGGCGGCGAGCGCTCCGCGAGGTCGTAAGACTTTGCCGCCTGGACGAGCTCCTCCTGCGTCATGTTCGCCGGGAACATCGGACGCACCTGGTTCTGTTCGCCGGCCAGCCAGTCGATGAACAGCATCTGCACCGCGCCGCCGCGGTACCAGTTGCCCTGCTCGTAGTACGGCTTGACGCGTCCGACGCCCGCGCCGAATCCCTGTGGGATGATCGTAGCGAGTCCCTTGGGCGCCTGCGCGGCGACGGCCATCTGCCATTCGGCCGTCGAGGAGCAGCCAATCAGGCCGACCTTGCCGTTGGACCAGGACTGGGACGAGATCCACTGGATCTCGTCGGTGCCATCCGTGAGCGGCGGGCCGAGGATGTCGTAATTGCCTTCGGAGAAGAAATGGCCCCGCTCGTTCGCGCCAACGTACGCATAGCCGCGCTTCACGGCGTCGAGCTGCGCGGTCATGTCCGCCGGGGCGCCGAGGGTCACGTCCCAGTAGTTCATGTTGTACGGCGTTCGCACGAAGATCGCCGGCACCGGGCCCGTCGTGTTCTTCGGGCGATAGACATCGAACTGCATCTTGGCGCCGTCGCGCATCGGCACCATCAACTTCCGGTCGATCAGCGCGATCTTCTGGAGCTCACGCTCCAGCGAGTCGCGTCGCGCGGCCAGAACGGTGTCTCGCTGTGGGCGGGGTTGAGCGTCGGCGTTCCCGGCCGCCATCGCGGCGAGACAGAATGCGGCGATCGTAATGCGACATCCAACGGTGTGCATGGGTATCCTCCAAGTCGACCTAGAGTAACGCCCGCGATCCCGTACACGTTGGCGAAAAAGGGGGTTGGCCGCCTACGCATCACCCAGGCATCTTTCGCCCCGTGACCGAGATTCCTCATCCCGACTTCCGCGCACCCCGTTTCGCGGCGGCGCCGGACGCGCGCTTCGTTCCGGCCCCGGCCGACGGCGTGCTGCCCGAAGATTTCTTCTCCACGACGAATCTTCCAACATACGTCCGGATTGCCGGCGGGTGGCGTCTCCCGCGCGAGCCGCGGATGGACTCCGCGCTCGTCCTCGACAGGTCGGGCGAGCTCTGGGTCCGCGAGATGCGCCGGGTACGCGCCGGCGATCTGGTAGCCGTCGGCAAGAAGGAGGATGGTAGCGAAGGGATCTTCGTTCACTCGGAAGCGGCCGGGAGCCACAGCGACGGTGAGTTCAAGTTCATGGCGAGCGAGGTGTCGCGCGAGAAACCCGTGGACTACGTACACCTCGCGCAGCTCCTCATCGAGGAGCGGGAACGCGGCGGCTACGTCGTCTGGGTGACCGGGCCGGCGCTGGTCCATTCGCGCGCGCGGGCCGACATGGTGTGGTTCATCAGAAATGGCTTCGTCAACGCGCTGCTTGCGGGCAACGCAGTCGCGGTCCACGACATCGAGGCTTCCATTTTCGGCACGACGCTCGGCATGACCGGCAGTGGGGAGTCGACTGTCGGCGGCCACGGACTCCACATGCGGGCGATCAACAAGGTGCGCGCGGCCGGCTCGATCGAACGCGCCGTCGAGAACGGCGTGATCACCGACGGCATCATGCACGCGTGCGTGCAGAAGAAGGTCCCCTACGTGCTGTGCGGGTCCATTCGGGATGACGGCCCGTTGCCGGGCGTATACACCGACACGGCCATCGCGCAGGACGCGATGAAGGCACACACGACGAAGGCGACCATGGCCGTCATGATCGCGACGGCGCTTCACGCGATCGCGACGGGCAACATGCTGCCGGCGTTCGTCTCGGAGCCGGACGGGACCCTGCGGGAAATGCCGACGATCTGCGTCGACTCCGCGGAGTTCGTCGTGAGCAAGCTGAAAGACCGGGGGACCCACCAGGCATTCGGCGTCGTCACCAACGCTCAGGACTTCATGCACATTCTGCGGCTTTTCGTCGAGCGAGAGCTCGATGGTCGGAGTACCGTCCCCGCCTCCGCCCGCCACGCGGCTGTCGCGCGATGACCGAGACTCAGCAGCGGTTCCTCCGAGCGATCGCGGAGCGCGTCCCGTCGGACCAGGTCGTCGAAGTCCATCTCTTTCCACCCATTCGCCAAGGCGGCGTCGAGACCGGGGTGGCGGTTGTTGCGGAAGACCCGAGAACGCGTACTCCTGCGAGCGTGCCGGTGACGGCCGAGGCCAACGGGACGGAGGAGGTCGTGTCGGTTCAGCGAGGGCAGCACGCTGATGACGAGCCGCAGGCGGCCGCTTCGGCAGTTGAAGTCGCGGAGATCGACGATGCCGACAATAACGTCGCGGAGCTGGACGTGGCCGATCCTGACGTGAGCGACGACGAGCCGGTGTCCACCCAGCGGGATGACGAAAGCAACGGCGCCGAACCGGCGCTCTCGCGGTTCACCATTCACACCGCGCGCTACCGGCTCACGCTCAAGGGCGTCGATCGCGGAAAGTGGGAGGTGGAGGTCGTCGCCGAGGCGGACGCGCCGCTCGACGCCGTCGAGGCCGTGGTGCGCGGCGTTCAGCGGCGGTCGGGGGAGGGGGCCGACCCGGACCGACTGACCACCGAAGCGTTTCGCGAAGCGCTCGACGCGCCGCTCTCACAGCTCGAACGCTAGGCCATCGATCTCACATACCGCGTCATGATCACGCGGTGAATGTCCCGCGCGTTGTCGATCCGCTCGTTCGCGATGCGTAACGCACCCGGCGCGATCAGAAACGGCCACACCTGGTCGCCCCCGGCCGACCCGTGCGCGCCGACCTGGTCGTCGAACGACACGATCTCGTAGCCGTCGTACGCACCGAACAGCACGATATCGCCCGCGTTGGGCTGCCTGACGAGTGCTTCGACGGCCCGAACCGTCAACGGGTCCGTCCCGTACGGCTCGAGCGGATTCGTGCCTTCCAGCACCTCCACAATGCCGTCGACGATCCGTGCCCGTCCGGCTCGACTCTGCAGGTGCACACCGAGCGTGTCGAGAGTCGCGAGGAGGCCGATGCCCGGGTGCTCGCGCAGCGCATCGTAGAGTGACGCGCGCCGTGAGCTCTGCGCGATGTCCGCGAGCGTGAGGCGAGCGTCGTCTTCCGCGAAGTACACGAGCGCGAGACAGGAGCTGTACGTCACGACCACGCCATGCGTCGCATTGACGCGGTATTTCTCGGGAAGCAGAAGCTCGCGAATGCCATAGCGCGATCGGACCCACTGGCCGAGGCGACGCAGCGACCGCTTGACCGACCGGGACTTCGCAACATCCGCCACCGAATCGACTACGCGCGCGCCAACAGGGGCGTACTCGCTCATCTGCGCGAAGCTCGCGAGCGACTGGATGGGCATCTCGCCTGTCCGGAACGCATCGCCGTCGAGAATCCGCTGAACCGTCGTGCCGAGCGACTCGCGGAACCGCACGCGGTAGCTCACTGACGGCGTCATGCCATGGTCGCTCAGCACGACCAGATCGTAGCCACGACCGCCAGCCGATTGCGCCATACGTTGGATCTCGCGAATACGCGCATCCGTGCGGCGGAGGTCAGCGAGGGCGAACCGACTCGTGGACCCGAAGTGATGCGCGAGCTCGTCGTACTGCATGAACGTACTGTAGATGACCGGCACGCCGAGGTACACATCGAGCAGGATCGCGATCGTTTGCAGCTCTCGCACGACGACGTTCGTGAAGATGCGGAGAAACGGGAAGATTCCTTCGGCGTGCGTCACGCGACCGGCCCACTCGCCGCGCGCGCGCTCCCATTCCTCGCGAAGCCATTCTCCGACACCCTGGAACAGCATGCGCAGCACGCGCAGTGGGTGCAGCAGGATGAGCAGCGCCATTCGGGTTCCGCCGAGTCGGCGATACACCGACGTCCGCTCGCGGGTCGCGACGGTGAACGCGACGGTCGATGCGTCGCCGTCCAGGAGGTTCACATAACTCGATCCGTCCGCGAGTGCGCCTGGCGCCCGGATCCGGTCCCGGATGTACTGGACGCCTTCGGGCGCGTTGCACGTGACCACGCGGCCGGCAGCCTTGTCATAAAAGCGGAACGCGGGAATTCCGTCGTTCTCACCGTGAAAGATGCCCGCCTGGCAGTACGGCGTCGCGGAGGGCAGCCCGCAAAACCACCGACGGAGCGTGAACCCGTCCTCGTTCACGAGCCGGGACAGCGTTGGCGTGAAGCCCAGCTCCATTGCGCGTCGAAGGTCGGCATAGGCAAGGGCATCGATCTGTAGCGCGATCAGCCCTCGCCGTCCATCATGTGGGCGGCGCTCGCGGCGGAATGGGCGATACTTTACGGCGTAATACCAGCGCAGGAATCGCCCGGCTCTCGGGCGAGAACGGCGCTCCCCGAGTGGAGTTGACATGGAAGGCACGTCGTTGGGCATCGCGATCGCGTTCACCGCCGGGTTGCTGAGCTTTCTGTCACCCTGCGTTCTCCCGCTCATTCCGAGCTATGTGACGTTCATCACAGGACTGAGCCTCGAGGACGTTCAGAAGGCGCGGCGCGCCGCGCTCATTCACTCGCTGCTCTTCGTTCTTGGCTTCACGCTGATCTTCCTCGCGTTGGGCGCCACGGCGACCGCGCTCGGCCAGCTCCTGCTGTATCAACGCGTCTGGATCAGCCGTATTGGCGGCGTCCTGGTCATCGTCTTCGGATTGTACATGCTCGGCGCCTTCAACGTTTCGCTGTTCTCGCAGGAGCGGCGCGTTCATATCGCCAACAAGCCCGTAGGCTACCTCGGGACCCTGCTCGTCGGGATTGCGTTCGGCGCGGGCTGGACTCCCTGCATCGGTCCCATCCTCGGGTCGATCCTGACGTACGCTGCCAGCTCCGCCGACCTGGCGCGTGGGCTCTGGCTGCTGTTGGCGTATTCGTTAGGCCTGGCCGTGCCGTTCCTGCTGTCGGCCGTGGCGGTGGAACGGTTCCTCGACTTCTTCGGGCGCATGAAGCGGCAGATGAACTGGATCACGAGGACGTCGGGCGTACTCATGATCGTCGTGGGTATCCTGATGGTGACGAACTACTTCACGGTCCTGGCGTCCGCGCTGAACGGCATGACGCCCGAAGCGATTCGTAGCCGACTCTGACCCCATCTAGACCGTCCATTCGCGGACGCACCTGAGAAGCTCGGCAATCGGAACGGGCTTTACCAGAACCGCCCGACAGCCGGCGGCGGTACACCGCGCTGCAACCTCGGGCTCCGCGCGGCCCGTCAACGCCGCGGTTACGCGAGGCTCCGCCGCGCGCGCGCGCATCGTGGCCAGCACGGTCAGCCCATCGCCGTCCGGCAGCGTCAGGTCGAGCAGCATCACGTCGACCGCGCGCGCCTCCGCTGCTGCTACCGCATCGCGTATCGTGTTGGCGACGGACACGTCGTTGCCCGTCTCCTCGAACAGGACGCGCAGCGCGCCGGTGACGTCGGCGCTATCATCGACGATCAGGATGTGCGGTTTCGCGCCCACCGATCAGCGCGGGTCGCCGACGGGAAGCGTGAAGAAGAACCGGCTGCCCTCGCCGAGCTGGCTGTCGAGCCATATGCGGCCGCCGTTGAGCTCGACGAGGCGCCGCGCGATCGTTAGGCCCAGGCCCGTGCCATGGTGCCGCCGCGACGGCGACGGATCCACCTGCGCAAACTCGCGGAACACGAGGTCGTGGTGCTCAGGCGCGATGCCGATGCCCGTATCCCCGACCTCCACCTGAACGTGCGTCGTTCCGCGCTCGTTCGTGGCGGTGACCGCGACCCAGACGCGGCCGCCCGATGGCGTGAACGCGATCGCGTTGCCCAGCAGGTTGCTGACCACGTGTGTCACTTGTTCGCGATCGGCGACGAGTGAAGGCACGCCTGGCGTGACGTCGACGCTCACCGACAAGCCCTTCTTCACCATCAGCGGCTCGTTGAGCGCCGCTACCTGCGCCACGACCGCTGCGATGTGAAACTCGCTTGGCGAGACCGTGAGCTGGTTCGCCGCGCCGCGCGCGTAGGTGAGGATTTCGCCCACGGCCTCCAGGAGCTGGCGGCCGCCCCCGATGATGCTCGCGACGCTGTCGCGCTGCTTCTCGGAGAGTGGGCCGAGGATGCCATCCCGGAGGATCTCGGCGTGCGTGATGATGGCGGTGAGCGGCGTTCGCAGGTCGTGCGAGATGTTCGCCAGGAACTGCGTCTTCAGGGCGTCGCGTGACTGGAGCTCGGCGTTGATCTGCGCTGCCTCGTTGAGCGCTTCTTCGAGCTGCAGGACCCGGTGCTCGGCCGTCGTCGTCGAATCCACTGGATGCATTGGCGAATTGTAGCTCAACGAATCAGCTCGCTGCCACCCCTGTGGCCTGAGCTTCGGGGACCTCGTCTTCGATAGCGTCCTCGAGCTGCTGACGGCGGAGCAGCGTCCAGTAGCGACCGCCTGCGGCAAGCAGCTCGGCGTGGCGTCCCTGTTCCACGATCCGGCCCTCGTCGAGCACGATGATCCAGCTCGCATCACGGACGGCGCTCACGCGGTGGGACGCAATGATCGCCGTGCGTCCCTTCAATGCCTCACGCAGGCCGCGAAGGATGTCCGCTTCCGTGTGCGTATCCACCGCCGACAGCGCGTCGTCGAGCACGACGATCGACGGCCGTCGTGCGAGGGCGCGCGCGAGCGCGGCACGCTGTTTCTGGCCGCCCGAGAGATTGATGCCGCGTTCGCCGAGCATCGTATCGTAGCCGCCCGGGAATTCTGCGATCGTCGAATCGAGTTGCGCGACACCAGCCGCCCACTGCGCGCGCGACGCATCCTCGGTGCCATACGTCAGGTTCTCGCGGATGGTCTCACTGAACAGCAGGCTCTCCTGCGGAACGAAGCCGATCTCCCGGCGAAGCTCCTCGAGCGTGAGCGCCGTGACCGGCACGCCGTCGATGAGAACCTGGCCTTCCTGCGGATCGTAGACGCGGGCGAGCAACTCGAGCAGCGCACTCTTGCCACTGCCAGTCGCACCGACGACGGCCAGCGTCGCACCCGCACTCACGCGGAACGAGATGTCGCGCAGCACCCAGCGCGGATAGGCGTCGGCGGGCGGTGGGTAGTGAAATCCGACGCCACGGAACTCGACCGACCGTCCAGTAGTCGCGGGTGGAAGCGATGCGGCGGCCGGCGGGTTGCTGACCGCGGGCGACGCGTCGAGGATCTCGAGGAGTCGCGCGCCTGACGCCGCGCCACGCTGAAACAGATTCACCACCCAGCCTAACGCGATGAGCGGCCACGTCAGCATACCGAGATACAGGCCGAACGCCACGAACGCGCCGACGGAGATCTCGCCGCGCACCGCGAGCGTTCCGCCGACGCTGAGCACCGTGACGGCGCCGAGACCGGCGAGCAGGCCGAACGCGGGGTTCATGAGCCCATACAGCCGAACGAGCTGCATGTTCTTCGTGAGGTATTCGTCGTTCAAGCCTGCGAAGCGCTCGAGCTCCGGCTGCTCCTGACGATACGCGCGAACCACGCGGGCGCCGGCGAGGTTTTCCTGCGCCCGCGTGGTCATCGTGCTGAAGTGCTCCTGCACCGCCTCGAAGCGTTGGTGGATCGCGCGGCCGAGCCAGACCGTGAGGATCGGCAACAGCACCATGGGTGTGAGCGCGAGCAGCGTCAGGCGGCCGTCGATGCGCAGCATGAAGTACAGCGCGAAAACCCCGCCTGCGATAGTGTTAGTGAGATACATGATGGCTGGACCGACGGCCTGGCGCACAGCGCTCAGGTCGTTCGTGAGGCGAGCCATGATGTCACCGGTTCGCGTTCGCCCGAAGTAGCCTGCGTCGAGTCGCAGGAGATGCGCGAAGAGGTCGTTGCGGAGGTCGTATTCTATTCGTCGACTGAGACCGTTGATGAGCTCACGCATTCCATAGCGGAAAACCCCGGCCACGAGAGCGAGACCGACCATTGCCCCGGAGAGCGTCCAAATGCGTCGCGATTCCACACCCGCGCGGATCCCGTCGAGCGCGGCGCGGAGCAGCCACGGCGTGACGCTGGCCAAGGCTGACGAGATCACCACAAAGGCAAGCCCGAGAATGACTTGCCAGCGGTACGGAGCGTAGTACGGTAGGAGTCGTCGAAGCGCCCTCATGGTTGGCATATCGCTTGCCCGTCTATCCCTGGCTGAAGGCACCTTTTTCAGCGCGTTTGGTACGAACTACAGCATCAGAAGAGGAGGTCAAACGATGTCGAAATATATGAGCCGCATCACGCCGTTGGCGCTGACGTTCGCGCTAGGGGTCGCGGCGTGCAGCAAGGGCGATAACAAGGCAGACACTTCGCTCGCTCAGGACACGGCGCTCAGTCGCGATCTCCAGCTCGCGACGGGCGACAGTGCCGCACAGCCGCAGCTGAAGGACGTTCCGGCGACGCCGGCGCCAACTCCAGCACCGACGACGTCGAAGCCGCGCGCGTCGCGCCCTGCTCCGAAGCCGGCCACGCCCAAGCCAGAGCCGGCTGCCCCGCCGCGCACTCCGTCGGGCAATACGGTCACAGCTGGTGAGAAGAGCTCGGGCGGCAACGTTGGCTCGATCGCGTCAGGCACGACACTCACGCTCGCGTCGGGCTCCAAGGTCTGCACGAACACGAACAAGGTCGGTGATCGCTTCTCGGCCACGTTGAATGAGGCGGTGACCGGCTCCAACGGCGCGGTGATCCCTGCCGGCGCCACGGCCGTGATCGAGGTGACGAAGCTCAAGAGAAGTGAGAACGCGAACGACAACATCGAGATGGGTTTTGCGGTCCGCACGATCTCGTTCGGTGGCGCGACCTACAACGTGGACGGCGATGTGACGTCCGCGGCGGTTGACCGGGTTCGCAACTCGACCAAGGGCAACGACGCGAAGAAGGTGGCTGGCGGTGCGGTGCTCGGCGCCGTGATAGGTCAGGTGATCGGCAAGGACACGAAAGGCACGGTGATCGGCGCGGCGGCGGGTGCTGCGGCCGGTACGGCTGCCGCGGCAACGACCGCGAACTACGAGGGCTGCGTTAACGACGGCGGGCGCATTGTTATCACGCTCACGTCGCCGCTGACGATCAAGGCCGCGTAGCGGCAATCGGGAATAGGGAATCGGGAATCGTAGGACCCTCGGGAGGCCTCTCGACGCGAGATGAGCCTCCCGAGGGTTTCTATTCCCTAATTCCCGATTCCCTATTCCTCTGTTTCAGTGGCCTACGGCTCGACTCGGCCCGCGGTCACGAGGTTCCGTGACGGCGACCCAGCCCCCGTTGGCACGCATGATCGCGTTGACGTTCGCCGATCCGCGCAGCGGGTCCACGTTCCAGCCCATCGCTTTGAGCGAGTCGACGACCTCCGGCGTTAGGCCGTGCTCCTCGAAGCGGAGCGTGTCCGGCAACGCCTGGTGATGGAGCCGGGGCGCGCGCATCGCATCCGCCAGCGACATGTGATTCTGAATGACGTTGAGAATCACCTGCGAGGTCGCGGTGATGATGCGCGGACCGCCTGCCGCGCCAACGACGAGCAGCAGCTTGCCCTGGTGGTCGAGCACGATGGTCGGCGACATGGCGCTCAACATCCGCTTGCCCGGCGCGATCGCGTTCTGTTCGCCCTGCACGAGCCCGAACATGTTCGGCTTCCCCGGCTGCGCCGCGAAGTCATCCATCTCGTCGTTCATGAAGAAGCCGGGACCCGTTAGGTATACCCCCGACCCATAACCGTTGTTGATCGTGGTCGTGGTCGCGACGGCGTTGCCCGCGCCGTCCACGACCGAGTAGTGGGTCGTGTGGTTGCCATCGGCGATCGTCCGCTCGAGCACCGGCGTGGGGCTCGCGCGATCGGGGGCGATCGTCTTCCGGAGCTCCCGCGCGTACGTCTTGCTCGTGAGCTTGTCGAGCGGCACGTGTACGAACGCCGGGTCGCCCAGCTTGGAGTTGCGATCGATGAATGCGCGTTGATACGCGGACGCGAGCGCATGCGTGTAGGCCACGCTGCCAAATGGCGGGAGCGAATCGAACGTCTCGAGAACGTTGAGCGCCTCGGTGATGGTGACACCGCCTGACGAGGACGGTGGCATGGTCAAGAGCTTGTAGCCGTGGTAGGTCGATGCGATGGGCTGCCGCCATTCCGGCTTGTAGCGAGCCAGGTCTTCTTTCGTGATGATCCCGCCGCCGCGCTTCATTCCGGTGACCAGCGAGTCCGCCACTTCGCCACTGTAGAACGCGTCCGCACCGCGATCCGCGATCAGCCTGAGTGTGCGTGCGAGAGCGGGCTGGTGAAACCGCGTCCCGGGCTGGAGCGGCTCGCCGTTCGGATAGAAGAGCTTCTTTCCATCGAACCGCTCGATGTAATCCCGGTTGTGGTCCAGCGATGTGAACAGCGCGCTGTCGACGATGAAGCCTTCAGCCGCCAAACGAATGGCCGGCTGCAGCACCTCGCGCAACGACTTCGTCCCGTACTTCGCCAGCGCGGCGCTCATGCCTGCGACAGCGCCCGGTACGCCAGACGCCCGATAGCCGACGACGCTCTCATCCGTCAGCTTGCCGTCGGGCCCGAGGTACATGTCGCGACTCGCCGCGAGCGGCGCGATCTCGCGGTAGTCCACTGCCGCGGTTCGACCATCTGCCATGCGGATCACCATGTACCCGCCGCCGCCAAGATTGCCTGCGAAGGGGAACGTCACGGCGAGCGCGAACCCCGTTGCGACGGCCGCGTCCACTGCGTTGCCACCAGCACGCATGATCTCATCGCCGGCCGCACTCGCGAGCGCACTGTTGCTCGCGACGACAGCCGTCGGCGCGAACGTGCCGGATTCGCCAGCCTTGAAGCGCCAATCGGGTGGGAAGTGCGCCGGGACGGCCTGCGCGGCGCACCCACCGCCGATCGTGTTGACGGCAACACCCTCTCCGGCGACAGGCATCATCGCCATGAAGCATTGATCCGCCAGCGTGGACGACGTGTTCGCGTGATGACACGCGACCGCTGGGCTAATCGCGAGCACGACCGCGGCCGTCCCGAATCGTCTCACCATCATTGTCTGCATTACACTTACTCCAGTCGTTCCAAGACACCCGGCGATCGGTTGCCGGCGTTCGCTCGTTCCCGGTAAGTTAGCCCCGCGTTTCCTCGCCCAGGCAGGTGACCTGGTGGCACGCGCCTCCCGAGGTGTCACCTTCAGCTCAGAGCATTCAGCCATCTCGTGACTCGTCAGGCGCCTCCCCCCGACCCGCGTATCACCGAACGCCGCAACCCGCGCACCGCGAACATCGATCTCGCCACATCGCTCGAGATCGTCGATCTCATGAACGCGGAAGACCGGACAGTCGCTGACGCCGTCGCCAGCCAGCGCGGCGAGATCGCGCACCTCGTGTCGTTCACCGAGGATGCGTTTCGGAAAGGGGGGCGGCTCTTCTACGTCGGAGCCGGTACCTCGGGACGCCTCGGCATCCTCGACGCCAGCGAGTGCCCACCGACATTTGGTAGTGATCCGGAGATGGTCCAGGGCATCATAGCCGGCGGGTTCCCGGCCATCCTGCGCGCACAGGAAGGCGCGGAGGACTCTCCTGCCGGCGGCGCCGCGATTATGGACGAGCATGATGTCGGCGAGCGCGACGTCGTCGTCGGCATCGCCGCGTCCGGAACCACACCGTTCGTCCACGGCGCGATCGAGCGGGCACGACAGCGAAACGCGCGCACCGCGATCATCGCCTGCACGCCAGTGTCGGACAAGCTACTCGCGCACGTTGACGTCGCCGTGATCGCGATCGTCGGGCCGGAGGTCGTCACGGGATCCACACGGCTCAAGGCGGGGACCGCGACGAAGATGGTGCTCAACATGATCACTACCGGCGCGATGATCCGCATCGGCAAGACGTACGGCAACCTGATGGTCGACCTCAAGGCGACGAACGCGAAGCTCCGCGACCGCAGCGAGCGCATCGTCGTCGAGGTATGCAACGTGTCCCGCGACGAGGCGCGGTCGCTCCTCGAGGCGGCGGGCAAGCGCGTCAAAACCGCGATCGTGATGCAGAAGCTCGGCGTTGACCGCGACGCTGCGGAACACGCGCTCGAGGCGGCAGGCGGCGTGATTCGTCGCGTCGTGACCGACGCGCCTCCACCGGTGCAGTCGTGACAGCGGTGACCTCCGACGAGCGGATCGTCGTCGGCCTCATGTCCGGCACGTCGCTGGACGGCATCTCGGCGGCCGTCGTGCGGTTCGGTCGCGGACCCGACCGCCGCATCGCCTACGAATTGTTAGGCATGAGCGTCCGGGCCTACGACGCGTCGCAGCGGGATCGGCTGTCGCAAGCGCTCATTGGGGCGACGCCCCGCGAGTATTGCCGGTTGTCGTTCGATCTCGGCGGCTGGCTCGCAGAAGCAGCGATCGCCGCCATGGCGGAGGCAGGCGTCGGGCGCTCGTCGGTAGCGGCAATCGCAAGCCACGGGCAAACCGTCTGGCACGAGCCCGGCCACTCGACGTGGCAGTTCGGACAGCCGGCCGTGATCGCAGAGCGCACCGGGATCGATGTCGTGAGCGATTTCCGCGTACGCGATGTCGCCGCGGCGGGGCAGGGTGCGCCACTCGTTCCGGTCGCCGATGCCCTCCTGTTTGCTCACGGCACGGAGTGGCGCGCGCTGCAGAACCTCGGCGGAATAGGCAACGTGACAATCGTGCCGCCCGGCGGTGTGCCCTCGTCGACCCGCGCGTTCGACACGGGGCCCGGCGTCGTCGTGATCGACGGCGTCACGCGCATGGTTGCGCCCGGGCTGACGTACGATGTCGACGGACGGCTGGCACGGAGCGGTGCGGCAATCGATGCGGTCGTACGGGCGATGCTCGGGGACCCGTATTTCGCGAGCCCACCACCCAAGTCGACTGGCCGCGAGCTGTTCGACCCCGCGTTCATCGCCCGATTCGTCGAGCGATGTCGCGAGGCGAACCCTAACGCGACCGGTGGTGACCTCGTGGCCACGGCCGTGGCGCTCACGGCCGCCAGCATTGCCGATGCGATGCGTCGGTTCGTGCCGGAGCCGGTGCGCGAGCTCATCGCGTCGGGCGGTGGCGCGGAAAATCCGGCACTCGTCGACGCCATTGCGCTCGCACTTCCGTCGTTCACCGTTCGCCGGTTCAGCGACGTGTTCTTCGATGGCGAGGCAAAGGAAGCAGTGGCGTTCGCGCTGCTCGGGTACCTGCACCTCGTCAGGCAGCCCGGCAACCTCCCCAGCGTCACGGGCGCGCGCGGGCCACGCATCCTCGGGCAGCTCACGCCGGCCTGATCGACGTTAGGCGACCACGCCGATGCGCGAGCTCGCGCAGCTGCTGCTGCCGGCCGTCCGCTGGGATCCGGCCGCCGGTTTCGCCTCGGCGCTGCCTGCCGTGATGCGGGGAATCGCCGCCGGTGTCGGTGGCTTCGTCATCGAAGGCGGAGCTCGCGATGCCGTGGCCGAGCTCACCGGCACGATCCGCCGCAACGCCGGTGACGCGCCGATCATCGCCATCGCGCCGGCGGACCTGATCTCGTCCGCCTGGCGCGCGCGGCCGCTGTCCGTGCCCCCTGCCGCGGCGATCGCTTCCTTCCGCGACGCGCTCGTCGTGCGTCGCGTCGCCCGGGCGGTCGCACGCGAGGCGCGGCTTGCGGGCTGCAACGCGATCCTCGCGCCGTCGTGCGATGTGCCGAGGACGCCGCGCACCGATGCATTCGGGCATACTGCGGCGGACGTCGCCGCTGCGAGCGCGGAATGGATTGACGCGGCGCAGGCGGAAGGCGTGCTCTGTTTCGCGAGCGCGTTCCCCGGAGGAGGCGCGGTCACCGACGTGTTGACGGGGATCCCGACCGTTCGTGAGAGCGAAAATGCGCTGTACACCACCGACCTCGTACCGTTTCGGGCGGCGATCGACGCAGGCGCTGCCGGCATCGTGGTCGGCGAGGCGAGCTACGCGGCCCTCGACGCGTCCGGAACACCAGCTTCGCTGTCTCGTCCGATTCTCGGTCGGCTACTCCGAGCACAGCTGGGGTACGAGGGTCTTGCCGTCGCGGACGCATCGTTGCTCGCGAGACGCTGGGGGCATCGCGTTCACGCCGCTGATCTCGTGGCCGCGGGCGTCGACATTGTGGTTCGCCCGGTAAACCTCGACGTCGAGCTTCGCACGCTTATCGACGCCCTCGAGTCAGGTACAGTGGACGGCGAGCGCGTACACGAGGCCGCGCAGCGACGCCGCGTGCGGGCCGAGATGGCCGGCGCGCCGGGGCCGATGGTCGACGCTGAACTGGGCGACGACGCGTGGCTGGATGAGATGGCGGAGCGAACGATTGCTGTCGTCCGCGGCCGAAGCGTGCGCGTTGCGCAACCAATGGAGGTTGCCGTGGTCTCGAGCCGCGCGGACCAGGCGGCCGCGGCGGCGGCCAGCTTGACCAGCGGGATCGCAGACGCCGGCGAGGACCCATCCGGCGTTAGGCGCGTCACCTCGCCGACGGCGGATGTGCGGGCGCCGCTCATCGTGATCGTCCATCCGCCGACGGGCATCTCCACCAGCGAACAGCAGGTGGCCACGTTGTGCGACGAGGCCCGGCGGTTGGGGCGCGACTCGGTCGTAGTATGGTGCGGGCACCCGGCCACGAGCCCCGCCGCGCCGGGGGCGAGCCTTACCATCGCATGTTGGAGTCCGAGCACGCCGATGCTTCGAGCGACCGGCCGCTGGCTCCTGCGGCGCGTTTGACGACGTCTACAGCTTCGTCAGAACCTGCCAGAGAAAAAACACCGTCAGCACGATTCCCACCGCAGCGACAACGCGCACGTAGAGCCTCCCGCGTCGCTGCCGATCGATCGGTGGCGGCGTCCGTTCGAACAGGTCCGGTGGAAGGGGCGCGAGCGGTTCCCCAATCGCTTCGACACGAAGGACCGGAGGCGTGGAGGTCGGCGTCACGAGCTCTGGCGAGTCGAACACGCGATGGCCGATCTCGTCCACCGGCGCCGCGGATTCGAGCCCCGTTCCGTCGAATCGCGCGATCACGACCGTGATGTTGTCCGGCCCGCCGGACGCATTCGCGAGATCAACGAGGCGCTCGGCGGCGAGCTCGGGATTCGCTTCTTCAGTGACCGCCTGTGCGATCTGTTCGGGCTTCACGAGCCCGGACAGCCCGTCGCTGCAGAGAACCAGCACGTCGTCGCGCCGCACGCGTTGGTGCGTCAAGTCGATCTTCACGTGCGGTTCGGGGCCCAGCGCCTGGAGGATGATGTTGCGTCGGTCGCTCATCTCCGCCTCTTCGACCGTGATCTCGCCGGCCTCGATGAGCTTCTGCATCAGCGACTGATCCTTCGTGATCTGGATTGCCACGCCGTCTCGCACCAGATACGCTCGGCTGTCTCCGACCTGCGCGAGGTACAGGGTGTCGCCGAGGAGACCCGCGATGGTCGCGGTCGTGCCCATTCCGCGAAGCTCGGGATGGTCGCCGGCGTAATGGTGGATGGTTGCGTTGGCCACCTCGGTGGCCGCCTTCAGGGTTCCTACGAACGCAACGGGCTCCACCGTCTTGGCGTCGCGCCACCGCCGGCGGAGCTGCTGCAGCACGACCTCGACTGCCATCTCGCTCGCAATCTCGCCGGCTGCTGCTCCGCCCATCCCGTCGGCGACCATGAACAGCGTCCCCCGATTACCTGCCCGTTCCGTCCGCAAATGGTCGAACGAAAGCGGATCGCCGCGCGAGAGGTCGGCGACCACGAAGGCATCCTCGTTGTGCTCCCTGGTGCGCCCGACGTCCGAATGCGCGAAGACGTGAAAGACGATCGCGCCCGGAGGCGTGATCGGATCCGTCGGCGTCGGATGGTGGTTGACCGTCAAACGTGCTCCGGTGGCGTCGCGGCGGACGGGCGTAGCGGCCAGAGGTACAGGAAAGGTCACGAATATATAGGGTTCGGCAAAACCAAGGGCAATCAACGCAGGCCGTACGCGCTGACCGCCCGGGGAGGTTTCGCTCCTCGAGAGAATTACGTGACAGCGTGCGATATAGCGGCCACTCGTCGCTCCCGCGGCGAGCGTATCCTGACCTCGGGACGAACGCGATTATAGCTTGAGCCCATGGCAGAGCAGCGTGTGGTCGTGTCGCGCTTCGGTGCGCGCAGCGCGACTTTCGTTTCCGGCGTCGTCATTGCCGCGGTTGCCGCTTCGGCGTGCGGGCGCCCCCCGAAGCCCTCGACCGCCCCCGCGACATCGGCGGCGACGGTGCTTCCACCGGTCCCGCTCCTCGATGGGCCGCTCGCGATCCGCGTCGTCTACCCGCCGGCGGGAGCGACCATTCAGGCGCGCGACTCGAACTTCGTCTTCGGCACGGTGGGGAGTGGCAAGGCGGCGCTCACCATCAACGGCACGCCGGTTCCGGTTGTCCCAAACGGGAGTTTCATTGCCTTCCTGGCCCTCCCGCCCGCGAGCGCTCCGCAGTACTCGATCGTCGCATCGCGGGGACCGGACACGGTGCGGACGGTTCACACGATCAAGCTGCCCCCACCACGCCCCGTGCTCGCCGATACCGGTCGGCTCGTCGTCGACTCGGCCAGTGTTGCCCCGCGAGGCGCTCGCCTCGCGCGGGCGGACGAGCGAATTCGGGTGAGCGTGCGGGCGCCCCGCAATGCGAGTGTCGAAGTTCATTTGGCTGACAACTCGGAGCTGCGACTCGTCAGCCCGGCAGCCACGCTGGATTCGCTCCGGGTGACGCCCGAAGGCGACCCCTATCTCTGGGCGACGGATGCGCCGGCCTCCTTGCTGGCTCGCGGCGCCGAGCTCGTGCTCAGCCGCGGTCGCGATAGCGTTCGGTTCCCGATTCGTGACATCACGGTCGACGATACGACGCGCTCACGGTGGGTGCGCCTGACCGGTGGGGCCGACGTGCCCGACACCGATCGCGTGATCATCCTTCGGCCGGTGCCTAACGGGACGTACAAGTGGCTGTTGCTTCCCGGCACGACGCTGCAGGCGACGGGTCGCATCGGTGACATGGTTCGGGTGCGACTCGACGCGGCCCTCGAGGCATGGGTGGCTGCGAGCGACGTCACCGAGCTGCCGCCCGGTACACCAGCCCCGCGACGGACCGCGGCGAATGCGCGCGTCGTCGGCGGCCGCGACTGGGTGGACGTTGTCATCCCGACGGGCGAGCGGCCAGCGTTCGAGGTTCGTGAGGAGGGGAACAGGCTCGTACTGATCCTGTACGGCGTCCAGGCGAACTCCGACATCATTGGCTACACCGCGGACGACTCGCTCGTCCGCCGCGTGCGCTGGTACCAGGAGTCGAGCGATCGCGCGCGGTACGAGATCGACCTCGCACGCGCACCATACGGCTATCTGCCGTCGTGGGACCGCGGAGTGTTCACGTTGCGCGTGCGACGGCCGCCTACGATCGACGCGTCGTCACCGCTCAAGGGCCTCACGATTGTCGTGAATGCCGGTCACCCGCCCGCCGGCTCGACCGGGCCCACGGGTCTCTACGAGCCCGTCCCGACGCTTGCCATTAGCCAGCGCCTGAAGACGATCCTGGAGTCGCGCGGCGCGAAGGTCGTCATGACGCGGACGACGGAGGCGCCGCTCGCGCTCGCGATTCGCCCGGTGATGGCTCGGCGGGCCGGCGCGCACGCGTTCGTGTCGATCCACCTCAACGCGCTTCCCGATGGGATCAACCCGTTCACGGCGAACGGCACTGGCTCGTACTATTTTCATCCGTCGTCCGAGCCCCTTGCCCGCGAGGTCCAACGTGGCATGGTGCGCCGCATGCGGCTGCGGGACCTCGGGGTCTTCTACGACAACCTGTCCGACCTTCGGCATCCCTGGATGCCGTCGGTCCTCACCGAGGGCGCGTTCATCATGATGCCGGAGCAGGAAGCCGCGGTGCAGACCGCCGAGTTCCAGGAACGCTACGCGTTAGGCGTCGCGGATGGCCTGGAAGCGTATTTCCGCGCGCTCGGGAGTGGGCGGTGAGCGGTGCACGGATCCATCCCGATGCCTTCATCCATCCGGAGGCGTTCGTGTGCGGCGATGTGACGCTCGGGGCGGGCGCATCGGTGTGGCCCAAGGCGGTGCTTCGCGCGGATTCCGCGCCGATCATCATCGGCGAGTCGAGCAACGTCCAGGATGGTGTCGTGATCCACGTCGATCCGGGGTTGGCATGCACCATTGGCGCCCGCGTCGCGGTCGGGCACCGCGCGATTGTACATGGTGCCAAGGTCGAGGATGACTGTCTCATCGCCATGGGCTCGATCGTGCTCAATCATGTGGTGGTCGGACGGGGGTCGGTCATTGGCGCGGGGGCCGTGTGCCGTGAGGGGATGGTCATTCCGCCGAACTCTCTCGTGATCGGCGTGCCCGCGCGGGTGGTACGTTCGACGGACGAGGTGCTTCGCGAGCGGACCGCGCAGGCCGTGGCGGCGTACCTGGACCTCGCCATGCGTCATCGGCAGGGCGAATTCGCTCGGCACACGTCGGCGAACCGATCGACGGGTCTGGGCTAGATCGTCGTCGGCAATCGGCCCAGTTGAGGGCTGTGTGGCACGTGGGGTGCACCACGTGTTTGCAGGCAAGGCCCTGTAGGGTGGTGGCATCCGCGGCGCGCGGGGCCTTCGTCCCCGGCCGTATAGCCCGGCGCCGTCGCGAGTCCGCTGGATGAAGCCAACCGCCTTTCTCCGAGGGAGTTGCGGCGAAAGCCGCGTTAGGCAGGGCAGATCGCTCGTGGCGAGAGCGCCCTTGGGTTGCAGGTGAGAGTCGTGTAATTTTCGAGACGTGGAAAGTGCAGCTCGGTTTGAGATTCGTGATATGGGTAGAGCAAGTCGTTGGCGCTGGACCGCTTAGCTACACACTGGCGCGGTTTCACGAACGCCGATAAACTGCGCCCCTCTTCGCTTCCCGCCGAAGTTGTGTCCGCTACGGTCAGGCCCGGTCGGTTCCGGTTCCAACGCTACGTTTCACCAGGGAGAAGTCGACATGCCCCTACCCTCGAAGCCCCCCGCCGGCCCCGCTGGTCTGAGCCAGAACGCGCGCACTGTGTTGGAAAAGCGCTATCTGGTGAAAGACGCCAGCGGCAAGGCGACCGAGACCCCCGAAGACATGTTCTGGCGGGTGGCGACGGTCGTTGCGGAAGCTGATCGCCGGTACGGAGCGAGCGAGGGCGCAGTCACGGAAGCGGCGGAACAGTTCTATCGCCTCATGACGGAGCGGCGGTTCGAGCCCAACTCGCCGACGCTCATGAACGCCGGGCGCCCGTTAGGCCAGCTCTCCGCGTGTTTCGTGCTGCCGGTCGAAGACGCGCTGTCCAACGGGCGCAACGGCATCTACGACACGCTCCGGTCGATGGCGCTCATCCATCAGAGCGGCGGTGGAACCGGATTCTCGTTCTCGCGGTTGCGCCCGAAAGGCTCGATGGTGCGCTCGACGACCGGCGTGGCCAGCGGACCTGTGTCCTTCATGAAGCTCTATGACGCGTCGACCGACGCGGTGAAGCAGGGCGGCACACGACGCGGCGCCAACATGGGAATCCTCCGCGTCGACCATCCCGACATTCTCGAGTTCATCACCTGCAAGGAAGACCTCACGCAGGTCACGAACTTCAACATCTCCGTGGCCGTCACCGCCAAGTTCATGGAGGCGGTGAAGGCGGGGACGAGCTACGATCTCGTCGATCCCACGACGAAGCAGGTCGTCGCGCAGCTCGACGCGCAGATGGTGTGGAACAAGATGATCGACGGCGCGTGGCGCACGGGTGAGCCGGGCTGCTTCTTCATCGACGAGGCGAATCGCTACAACCCCGTTCCGCACCTCGGGGGCTACGACGCGACGAACCCGTGCGGCGAGCAGCCCCTCCTCGCGTACGACGTCTGCAACCTCGGCTCGATCAACGTCGGGTACTACGTCGCGAACGGCCAGATGGATTGGGATGCGTTCGCGAGCGACGTCGCGCTCTCGACGCACTTCCTCGACAACATCATTGACGTCAACAAGTACCCGCTGCCCGAGATCGACGCGCTGTCCAAGCGCATCCGCCGCATCGGGCTCGGCGTCATGGGCTTCGCCGACGCGCTCGTTAGGCTCGGGATCGCGTACGACTCGCCCGAGGGTGTGGAGTTCGGCCGCAAGGTCATGCAGTTCGTTGACGTCGAGTCGAAGAAGGAAAGCGAGCGGCTCGCGAACGACCGCGGCGCGTTCCCGGAGTGGGCCCGCTCCATCTGGGGTCCGGACGAGACGTGCGCGCGCGACAGTGAAGGAAAGCGCATCCGCCCGATGCAGCTCCTCCGGAACTGCAACGTCACGACCGTCGCGCCCACCGGCACGATCTCGATCATCGCCGGCTGCTCGTCGGGCCTCGAGCCGCTGTTCGCGGTTGCCTTCATGCGCAACCAGGCGGGCGTGATGATGCCCGACGTGAACGAGGACTTCGTCGCGATCGCGAAGAAGGAGGGCTGGTACTCTGACGCGCTCATGGAGCGCATCGCGCGCGAGGGCCGAGTCGACTTCCCCGAAGTGCCTGCCCGCTGGCAGCGCGTGTTCGTCACCGCGAACGCCATCGCGCCCGAATGGCACATGCGCATGCAGGCAGCCTTTCAGGAGCATTGCGACTCGGCAATCTCCAAGACGACGAATTTCGCCCACACGGCCACGGTCGCGGATGTCCGCGCGATCTACGAGCTCGCGTACGACCTCAAGTGCAAGGGCGTGACCGTCTACCGCGACGGTTCGCGCGACAACCAGGTGCTGTCGACGGGCGCGACGGACAAAGCGAAATCCGAGCGCGATGGTGCGCCGGCCGACAAGCGCGAGCTCGCCGACCTCAAGGGCACGATGGCGGAGCTCGACGCTGAGATCGAGCGACTCAAGAAGGCGCTCTATGACGCCGAGGCAGAGACGCTCCAGCGTCGGCAGAAGCGGTCGCGCCCCGACAAGCTGCGTGGCACCTCGATTCGCAAGGAGACCCCGTTAGGCACCATGTTCGTCCACGTCACCGAGGACGACCGCGGACAACCCTTCGAGGTCTTCATCAACCTCGGGAAGGCAGGTGGCTCGGCGATGGCCGATGCCGAAGCCATGGGTCGCCTGATCTCGCTGGCACTGCGGTCCGGCATTCCGCTCATGGAGATTCACAAACAGCTCCGTGGCATTTCGTCGGATCGCGCCGTGGGCCTCGGCCCGAACAAGGTGCTCTCGGTCCCCGATGCGATTGGCATCGCGCTCTACGACTGGTACCAGGAGAAGCAGCTGGGCGTGCAGCAGGAACTGTTGCGCGAGTCACGCGGCCCGGTGACGCCGGCGAGAGAGGAGGTCACGGTCTCGCAGATCACGCCGACGGGCGAGCAGGCGCAGCTCTCATTCGATACCGGCGCGGAGTCGTTCATCGGCACGTGCCCCGACTGTGGCTCGCAGCTCGAGTACGCCGAGGGCTGCGTGAAATGCCACGTGTGCGGGTTCAGCGAGTGCGGCTGATCGTCGGGAATCGGGAGTAACGGGAAGCGGGAACTGGGAACGGGGAACAGGGAACCGTTGCTCCCAAAGGAGTCACTGTTCCCGGTTCCCCGTTCCCTGCGGCACGCGGGGAGCGCCAGCGATTCTCTACCTGACAGCGACAATCGCCGCCGCTGTCGGCTGGTTCACGAAGTCGCGCACCTGCGCGTACACCGTTGTGTCTTCATGCAGCTGGCTATGCTGCAGGCATGCTGTCTGATTGTTCAATGCACCATCGAGTAGCGCGCTGTTGTCGGGGTTGATCACCTCATCGCACGGCGACCACCACGTCGCATAGAACGCCGAGCCCGGCGTCTCGTCGCCCGAGTTCAGCGCAACGAGGAACGACGAGTTCGGCCACATCTCGCGGCACGACGTCTGGAAGCAAAGCTGTGCCGTCGACGTGCCGTGGTTCGTGCCGCCCAACGTGATGAGCGTCGCGACCCTGGTATCGCCGCCGAGGTTCTTGACGTAGTAGCGCGCGGAGAGAGCGCCCATCGAGTGCGTAATGAGCGTGACCTTTGCGCCGCCATTCTTGCGCTGTATCGAGTCGACCTTCTGCGCGATGATGCCGGCGGTCGTCGCGTTCGAGACCGAGAAGTTGTACGAGAACGCCGAGAGCTCGCTCGCGATCCAGCCATCCTGCTTGAACCGCCCGATCATCGTCGTCCACGTCGACGCGTTCGCGTTCCAGCCGTGCACGAACAGGATGATTGGCTTCGGCTGTCGCGGAGGGGCTCTCTTGGCGAGCGGATCACCTGGATCGGTGATGGAGCTACATGCGCCGAGCACAATGAGGGATGAGCCGGCGAGTGAGCGCAGGGCAGATCGCATCGACGAGCCTCGCGTCCGAGTGAGTGGGATCAGAACGGCGGCGGATGATGCGACCCGGAACGGGTGAGGGCAAGCGGCTGAGTGAAGTATCGAAGTAGTTGATCGACGGGTCGCGGTGTTCGCGGTCCCGTCACGGGTCTCCATGTCGTGGCTCTGTCGAATCGGGCATTGTGACCGTCAGCTGGAGAGGCTGGCCACCAAGCTCGATGTATCGCAGCATCGCGGTCAGAAAATACGCGGCACCGACCATCTCCATGGTCTCCTCCACGAGGTATTCGATCTCCATCGGGAGTGATCGCTCGCCGTACCCCCGCGTCTCGACCATGTAACCCGCGACCATCTCCAGTCCAACGGCGCCGCCAACATAGACAGCGCCCGCGATGACGAATTGGATGGCAATCGCCCGCGGAAGTCTGAGCAGAAACCGAGCGTAAAGAAGGACAACCACGAGCACGAGCCCCGAGTAGGGGATGACCCAGGCATAATACAGTACGCCCGATGCGTGGAGTGCTTTCCGGATGTGCACCATGAGGACTTCGTGAAGTGCCAGTCCCTCATCGGCGCTCATGAATACGAACAGGGCGCTCAGGCCCACCCACCACAGCGGATCGCCCCGCCAGCGGGAATCGCGGCGGCGCGCGGCAAACGCGACGACGAGAAGGGCCGCCGCGCATGCCAACAGACCCACCACGGAGTAGAACGTCCCCGCGCTTCGCTCCTCGTTGAGGTCGAGCAGTCGCAGGAGGGTATAGTCGTGCCCCAAGTAGGGGACGACCATCGACACGATATGCCCCAACACGAGCGCCGCCGTTATTGCCAACTGAATCCGCCACGTTGGGCGACTTGCGAAGCGGAACGTCACCGTCATGACACTCACCTATGGAAGGGGCGTGCGACTTCGCTTTGATTCCCATGCGTCGTCCGACGGACCAACCTCGCCGTGCAGACAGCGGAGACTGCGTGTGATCCCGGTCCGCGCACAAGGTGGGCGACGGCGAATGACTTGTCCGCTCGGCGAGATGGGCATTCCCGACCTGATGCCCGTGGGCTACCTTCTGCCGACTAGCGCCTTTCCATTCGGCCGCGGCACCAATCGCCAACTGGCATTCCTGATGACCGAGCCTCAGACCGCTCGCACGGAGCCCCCACCGATCGCGCAGCCGGCGGTCGACGGAAAGTACGTCTACTGCATCATCCGGCTCGACAAGCCGAAGGACTTCGGCAGTGTCGGCATCGGTGGGGGCCAGCGCGTATACACGGTCCACTACCGCGACCTTGCCGCGATCGTGAGCGACACGCCGCTCGTCATCTACGATCCCACGCGCGAGCACGTGCTCGCTCACGAGTTCGTGAACGAGACGGTCATGCGGGAGTTCACCGTGATTCCCATGTCGTTCGGCACGGTGTTCCGGTCCGAGGACGACGTGACCGAGCTGCTGCGCTCGACCTACCAAGCGTTCAGCGACGTCCTCGACAAGATGCAGGACAAGATCGAGTTCGGCCTCAAGGTGTTATGGGAGCGTGAAAAGGTGATCGCGAACCTCGAGCGCGAGAACGACGAGATTCGTCGGCTCAAGGACGAGATCAGCCGCAACATTGCATCGTCCACCTATTTCGCGCGAATGCAGCTCGGTCGGTTGGTCGAAGCCGCGTTGGAGGGCGTGCAGAGCCGATACGTCGCTGACATCCACGAGGCGCTCAAGCCGGTTGCCGTCGCGAGTCGCAGCAACAAGGTCATTGGCGACCGGATGATCCTGAACGCCGCCTTCCTCGTGGAGCGCACGCAGGAGCGCGCCTTCGACGACAAGGTGAAAGAGGTGAGTCGTCGCTATGAGGACCTGTTGACGTTCAAGTACACGGGGCCGTGGCCGCCATACAACTTCGTCAACATCAAGTTGAAATTGGAAAAGGCAAATTGACGGGAACCGCGAACAGGGAACCGGGAACAGAGGCTTCTCGGAACCACGGTTCCCCGTTCCCCGTTCCCGGTTCCCGTTTCCCGCAACGGGGTTACCATCACCTTCGATGACGTCTGGTTCGCCTACGACCTCGCCCATCTCGCCAGGGGCGACGCGAGTCCGTTGGAACCGGAGTGGGTGCTCAAGGGCGTCAGCTTCGTCGCTCGGCCTGGTGAGACGCTCGCGCTCGTGGGTCACACCGGCGCTGGGAAGACGACGATCGTGAGTCTCCTGCTGCGATTCTACGATCCGCAGCGCGGTCGCATTCTCCTGAATGGCACGGACATTCGCGAGATGCCGTTGCACGAGCTGCGCGGACTGATCGGATACGTGCAGCAGGACATCTTCCTTTTCGCCGGCGACATTGCGTCGAACATTCGGCTCTCGTCCGCGCTGACGGATGGAGACGTGGAGCGCGCGGCGCAGCGTGTTGGCGCCGATCGCGTCATTGCACGCCTACCCGGTCGCTACGGATACGAGCTTGGCGAGCGTGGCGCGTCGGTGAGTGTAGGGGAGCGTCAGCTGCTGTCGTTCGCGCGCGCCATTGCGGCGGATCCCGCGCTTCTCGTTCTCGACGAGGCAACCAGTGCGGTCGACAGCGAGATCGAAGCGGCGATCCAGCAGGCGCTCGAGGTGCTCATGCGCGGACGGACCACGATCGCGATCGCGCACCGACTCAGCACGATCGTCAGTGCGAGCGAGATTCTCGTATTGCATCACGGCGAAGTCCGAGAACGCGGGACGCACCGCGAGCTCCTTGCACATGGGGGTCTCTACCAGCGTCTCTATCGACTGCAGCAGGGTGAGATGGCGGCTGCAGCGCAGGCGTGAACCGGACTGCCTCGATCTGGCGGTGGCGACGAGCCAACTGCTTGCCAGCCATGCGGGTCACCCGTAGTTTCCGCCCGTAACCCGTGGAGGCGAGGCCGTCTCAACGGGCTTTCCATTTCCCCTTCGGCTTCGCGCATCGAACACCGCCCGACCCGGCATGGCTCACATTCGGCTTGACGACAAACGAATCGAGCTGAGCTCATTCCGGCGCTGTGCACCGCTGCTGCGCCCGTGGATTGGGAATGTCCCACAATCGGCGGGAACCGCGCAGGAGTCTCTACGGAGGCACCGATGCTCGCAACGCTCGAGGTCGTGACCGAGTGCGTCGCGGAGGAGTCGGTCCATCGCCTTTGCGCGCCGGTGGCACACATCGGGCATCGGAAGCATGGCGACGACGATGTCGTCGATCAGCGCTTCTGCGGCCCACGTGCCGGAATCCAGGGTCGAGAATCGGATAGGTTCGTCGCAGACATGGAATCGACGAATGAGACCCGTCTCTCGGGCGACCGCATTCCGGGCGTACAAGCTCTGAACCTCGGCACAGCCGTGCGCTTTCGGGGCGCGAAGGTGATATTCCGGTCCGAGCCGGAAATCGTGGATGCTGATGGTGAGACCGTCCTTCTCGTCATACAGGATTGCTAGTGAACCTATACGTCGCCGCCCGCTCGGATGTGGGCATGATCCGCGCTGGGAACGAAGACAGCTTCTTCGCTGAAGCGAACGACAAGCGAGGGCTGTTCATCGTCGCTGACGGCATGGGCGGTCACGCGGCGGGCGAGGTCGCGAGCGAGATGGCGGTTCAGATCATCTCCCGGGAGCTGGCCGGGATCACGGAGGTGAACGGCGACAGCGTCTCGGCAAAGGTGGCAGAGGCGGTCAAGAAAGCGAACTCGAAGATCTACGAACGCACGATCACCGAGGTGGACAAGCAGGGCATGGGCACGACGGCCTCGGTGCTGATTCTGACGGGATCGCGCTACCTCATTGGACAGGTCGGCGACTCACGCGTCTATCTGCTGCGCGACGGGAAGCTTCGGCAGCTCACGAAGGATCACTCGTACGTCCAGGAGCAGGTGGACGCCGGCTTCCTGACGCCGGAGCAGGCGCGCTACCATCCGTACTCCAACGTGATCACGCGCTGCGTGGGGGCGAGCGACAACGTCGAGCCGGACACGTACCACGGCGAAGTAAAGACGGGCGACGTCTACCTCGTGGCCAGCGATGGCCTCACGGGGATGGTGGATGATCGCCGGCTGCAGCAGCTCCTCTTCTCGCGTGCCACGCCGGGTCGCGTCGTGGACGCCCTCATCTCCGAAGCGAACGGGCGCGGAGGGCTGGACAACATCACGGCGATCGTGGTGCAGGTGACCGCCACCGAAGGCAACAACGGCGGGGACACCACCACCACGGCAGAGACGCCCATCGCGCGCTGATCCGGGTGCCTGACGAGTCGGTCGGGGCGCTCGCAGAGCTGTACCTCGGCAACATCCTCTACGCGCTGGAGCTCGCGGCGCTCTCGCTCGAATCCCAGGGCAAGGTCGAGGATGCCGCCTTTTATCGCGGTATCGCGCGGAAGCTGGCGGAGGCCCACGGGAAGAGCAGGGAATCGGGAATCGGGAATCAGGAATAGGCGCGCGCTTCGCACGCGCCCGGGGAACAGGGAACTGGGAACAGAGGCTCCGCGTAGAGTCACTCTTCCCGGTTGCCCGTTCCCCGTTCCCGGCCGTTCCGATTCCCTATTCCCGATTCCCGATGGCGACCAGCCGCTCGATCAGCTCTCCCCTCGGTACGTCGATCCGGCGAACCGCGAATACGCGCAGCCATCGCGCCGACTGGTACAGCTGCTCCGATAGCACGGGAAGATTGATCGCACCCTCGAGGCCCGTCATGGTCAAGCGGCGCACCTCGCCCGACCGCCTAACGACTGGCAGGTCGAGCCCCAGCATCTGCGTCTTCGTCGGGAAGTCGACCAGCAGCTCGCCTGGCGACAGTCCCAGCTCCGCGGCGAGACGGTCCTCGGTCTCGGTCGTGAGCGCGCGGTCGTCGGCAATCCACTCGAGGGCTTCCCCACTCAGCTCGGCCGCTGGGCACTCGAGGACGCGCTTGTACAGGCGTCGCTCTCGAAGCGCCGAGAGTAGCGGGGGCTGACCGCGCCTGGACAGGCGATGCAGAAGCCCCTCGTCGTCGAACGTGCTGAGTGCGCGCGCGTCGACATCCCCGGCAGCGAGCGCCTCATCGACCAGTCGCTTGTACATCGCCGTGGCACTCCGCACCGCGTGGTGCCAGTACACGTTCCGGTACATCTGATACTTCGCGAACAGCAGCGATTCGAGCGCGGAGAGCCCCTTCTCGAGCACACCGATAACGCGACGGTTGCTCTCCGGCTCATCGACGAGCACGAGCGAGTTGAGTAGCCGGTCGACGTCGATTTCACCGTACGGAACGCCGCACATGAGCGCATCGCGCTTGAGATACTCGATCTTGTCGAGATCGAGCGATCCGGAGACAAGGCCCTGCAGGGGCGAGTCGCTTGTCCCTCGGATGAGCGCGAGCACTCGCTCTGGCGCCCCTGCGCCAAGCATCGACCTCAGCATCTCCGCGACGGAACCGGAGAGCACGAGTGGCGTTGCCACTTCCTCGTGGTGAAGCGCGCCGATCTCCTCGAGCGCGTGCGAGAATGGATAATGGCCGACGTCGTGCAGGAGCGCGGCGGCCTGCGTGACCGCACGCTCCTCGAGCGGCACACCCGCCAGCTCGCCGCGCTCATCGAGGAGCGCGATGGTGAGTCGGGCGAGATGGTACGCGCCGAGCGCGTGCTCGAAGCGCGTGTGCGTGGCGCCGGGGTAGACGAGATATGCCAGCCCGAGCTGCCTAACGTATCTGAGCCGCTGGAAAACGGGCGTGTCGACGAGCTGCAAGGCGAGCGCGTCGACACGGATGTTGTTCCACAGAGGATCTCGAATGATCACGGCGCGTTGGTGGGAACAGGGAACCGGGAACCGTGCCGCGTACTGGAGTCACGGTTCCCAGTTCCCCGTTCCCCGTTCCCGCCCGTTGGCCGAGTCCCGCTGTCCCGGTTCGTCAGGCCTTCGGTCCCGCGTCAGCAATTGCCGGCGCGACGTTGCTGCCGAACTTCTCGAAGTTCTTGCGGAACATCTCGGCCAGCTTCTTCGCCTGGGCATCGTAGGCGGCGCCGTCGCTCCACGTATCACGGGGACGCATGACCTCCGCCGGTACGCCCGGGACCTGCATCGGCACGGCAAGCCCGAACCGCTCATCCGTCTGTGTCGCGACCTGGTCGAGCTGACCCGCGAGCGCCGCGCGCACCATGCTGCGCGTGTAGCCGAGCTTCATGCGCTTGCCGACTCCGTACGGCCCACCGCTCCACCCGGTGTTGACCAGCCACACCCGGGCGTCATGCTCGCTGAGCAGACGTCCGAGCATCTCGGCGTACTTCGTCGGGTGCCACACCAGAAACACCGCGCCGAAGCAGGCGCTGAATGTCGCCTGCGGCTCGGTCACGCCGCGCTCGGTCCCGGCGACTTTCGCTGTGTAGCCGGACAGGAAGTAGTACATCGCTTGCTCGCGCGTTAGGCGCGCGATGGGCGGAAGAACGCCGAACGCGTCAGCCGTGAGAAACACGACGTTCTTCGGATGGGCGCCGCGGCCGCTCGGGACATGATTGCGGATATACGAGAGGGGATACGAGGCGCGAGTGTTCTCGGTGATCGACTGGTCCTCGAATCTCACGCGCCGCGACGTCGGGTCCAGCACCACATTCTCGAGGATCGTACCAAACATCTGCGTCGTCGCGTAGATGTCCGGCTCGCCGTCCGCCGAGAGATTGATGACCTTCGCGTAACAGCCACCCTCGTAGTTGAAAATCCCCGTCTCCGACCAGCCATGCTCATCGTCGCCGATGAGCGACCGGTCCGGGTCGGCCGAAAGCGTCGTCTTGCCGGTGCCGGACAGTCCGAAGAACAGAGCCGTGTCGCCCTGCGCGCCGAGGTTGGCCGAGCAGTGCATGGAGAGCACGCCGTCCTTCGGCATGAAGTAATTCATGACCGTGAACATCGACTTCTTGAGCTCACCGGCGTAGCGCGTGCCGCCGATGAGGATCATCCGCTTCGCGAAGTTCAGGACGATGAACGTGCTGGACCGCGTCCCGTGGCGCGCGGGGTCCGCCTGGAACTCCGGCGCATGGAGCACCGTGAAGTTCGGGTCGAACGTGGGCAGCTCGCTATGATCGGGCCGGATGAACATGTTCCGCACGAACGCCGCATGCCACGCGTTAGGCGTCACGTAGCGCACGCTCAGGCGATGACCCGGGTCGGCGCCGCAGCGCAGGTCCTGCACGAACAGCTCGGGCTGCGTGTCGAGGTACGCGCGCACGTCGGCCAACAGGACGTCGAAATGGTCCGGCGCGTACGGCTGATTCACCTTGCCCCAGTCGATGTCACCCTCGGTGGCCGGCTCGCGCACCACGAACTTGTCATTCGGGGAGCGCCCGGTGTGCGGTGACGTGACCGCGACGAACGGACCCATGTCGGCGAACTCGCCTTCGCCTCGCCGCGCGGCCGCGAGCATCAGCTCGGGGGCCACGAGATTCCAATGGACCTCTCCGCTCGGGCGCAGCCCCTGCTGTTCGAGTCCGTTCGTCGAATCCGGCGCTCCCGGGACGGGCTTGGTCTCTGTAGCCATGTTCTCGGATGTCCAGTGTCAAAAGGTTCGGCCCGACATTCGCCCCGGTCAGGTGGCGACCGCACCGGCGGTGTCGGCGGAGGAGATTCGCGACTGCGCGTCGATCACGGCGACGGCTGCCATGTTCACAATTTCCTGCACGTCCGCGCCGTGCTCGAGGACATGCACGGGATGGCGCATGCCGATGAGGATCGGCCCGATCGCCGTCGCTCCCCCGAGTTGATTGAGCAGTTTGTACGCGATGTTGCCCGCGCTCAAGTTCGGAAATATCAACACGTTGGCTGATTCCTTCAAGGCGCTGAACGGATAGCTGTCAGCCAGAATCCGTTCGTCGAGCGCGCTATCTGCCTGCATTTCTCCATCCACGACCAGGTTCGGATCGCGTTGCCGCACGAGCTGCAC
>Ga0207645_10000123_pt1 | contig 58779 bp, 57 predicted proteins | sample KBSM53metaG_FD_184331 | JGI IMG/M metagenome (GOLD analysis project Ga0207645, IMG submission 184331) | Miscanthus rhizosphere microbial communities from Kellogg Biological Station, Michigan, USA - KBS M5-3 metaG (SPAdes) (version 2) | ecosystem: Host-associated > Plants > Roots > Rhizosphere >...
AGATCCGTAGTCTCGTTGAATCATGTGACCGTACGCTGGTCTTTTCATGAAGAAGACACTCTATCTCCTGAGAAAGCCGATAGATCAAATCGATTCCGCGCTGTTTCATCCAACGAAGTCTCAGGGAGACGTCATCCTGCTGGAAGAAAGCGTCGGGCGGCTGTTTCCTTATGAGGGAGGAGTGGTGTTCTCACTCAGGAATGACGAAGTCGATGATGGCCTCACGTATGATGACCTTGTGAAAAAGATTTTCGAATATGATCACACGGTGGTGATCTAGCCTGTCGGCTCTTCTCCGAAGACGTGTGGCATAGAGAAAGAACAGGAGTCGTCGTAGGAATCGGAGTAGGAGGGGTGAATGGTGTGGATTGTCGGTAAGAGGATGATCTGAAAGCGTTGTTGTCTTTGACGCGTTGTGGATGAACTTGGGGATTGACTCGGAGTGTGGGGACAGTGCACTGTTCATAACTTCTTAAAGGGCGGCGGACGCTGAGGTGCCCTCGGAGTGTAAAGGACAGGAAGTTCTCGTCGTGACTCACGATAACACACGAAAATGGCTCATTATCCACAGGTGTGAATAAGCCTGTGTATGGGGAGAATATAGGGAGATGACGGTCTCGGCGGTTTGGCAGGAAGCCTTAGCGTTTATTCAAGGACGGGTGCCAAAACAGGTCTACGATACCTGGTTCATGCCAGTCCGTCTGGAGAGGATTGAGGACAGGACCGCACAAATAGGCGTTCCAAATAAGTTTTTTGGTGACTGGCTCAGTCAACATTACGGACCACTCCTCGTTGAGGCCGTCTCGACTGCCCGGGGAGGGGGAGAGACGGCAGTGTCATTTGTCGTCTTCAATCGTGTGGCGCCGACGCAGAGTGATGCGGCCGCCGTGGCACAAGCTGTTCGGGCAGCCGGACCGACGAAAGCCAAACGCGGGATCCAACTAAACCCCAAGTATTCATTCAAGAATTTTGTCGTAGGGGCCGGTAATCAGTTTGCCCATGCCGCTTGTATGGCTGTCGCTGAACAGCCAGCCAAGGCCTATAACCCTTTGTTTATTTATGGCGGTGTGGGACTCGGAAAAACCCACCTGTTGAACGCTATTGCCAATCATGTGGCAGAGCGAACCGACTTACGGATTGCCTACCTGACGACCGAGCAATTTACAAACGAGGTCATCAATTCAATCCGCTACGACAAGATGATGGATCTCCGGAAGCGCTACCGCCATATCGACATGCTCATGATCGACGACATCCAATTCTTGGTGGGTAAAGAACGGACGCAGGAGGAATTTTTCCATACGTTCAATGCGTTGTACGAAGCACATAAGCAAATTGTCCTTTCGAGCGATCGGTTTCCCAAGGATATGCCCGACATTGAAGAGCGGTTGCGCTCCCGCTTCGAATGGGGGCTGATTGCGGACCTGCAGCCGCCGGACGTGGAAACCAGAATCGCCATCCTTCGCAAGAAATCGGAGGACGAAGGCGTCACGTTGCCAGAGGACGTGATCCAGTTTCTCTCCAACACGATGAAAAGTAACATTCGCGAATTGGAAGGTTCGCTCGTGCGCCTGGGTGCCTACGCATCCTTGACCGGTCAGACGATTACGCTCGAGATGGCGAGGAACGTCCTGCGCGATCTGATCGGCGACAAGAAAAAGATTGTCGCAATGGAGGACATTCAGGAGGCCGTTGCCGCCTGGTTTCACATCAAAATCGCTGATCTTAAGTCACGGCGCCGGAGCAAGACGTTGGTCCATCCGCGACAGATTGCCATGTTCCTCTGCCGCGAATTGACCGATGCCTCGTTTCCGGAAATCGGCCGCCTGTTTGGTGGGAAAGACCATACGACGATCATGCACGCCTGCCGGCAGATCATGAAAATCAAAGAGGGCGACAGCGGCTTGAGTCAAACGCTGGACGGGTTGAAGGAAAAGATTCTCCGGAGCTGACCGGCGTGTCGAGAGAGGGGCAACTATGAAAGTTCGCATCGGGAGGGATGAGTTGCTGACAGGGCTTCAGCGGGTGCAGGGCGTCGTGGAAAAGCGCAACACCATGCCAATTTTGTCGAACATTTTGATCGAGGCAAAACAGGAAGGCGCGGAAATCGTGGCCACCGACCTCGAGATCGGCATGCGCGGGCTCTACAAGGCGACGGTCCACAAGGCCGGCGGCATCACCGTGTCGGCGAGAAAGTTGTACGAGATCATCAAGGAGTTGCCGAGCGGCGACATCGACTTGGTCTCCAGCGAGAATAACTGGACGACGATCCAGGCCGGCAAAAGCCAGTTCAAAGTCGTCGGACTCCCCAGCAGCGATTATCCGGCCCTGCCCGCCATTGAGCGCGAAGGCCTGACGCCGCTTGCAGGGGCTGGCTTCCTTGAACTGATTCGAAAAACGCTCTTTGCGGCGGGGGACAACGATGCCCGATATATCTTAAACGGTCTGCTCGTCACGCTCATCTCCAATGAAAAGAAGACGACTCTCAGACTCGTCGGGACCGACGGGCATCGGTTGGCGGTGGCCGAGCAGGATCTTGGAAAGGCCGGCGCCAAAGGGGCCCCACAGGAAATCAAGGCGATCATTCCCAAGAAAGCCGCGCACGAAATGCGCCGCCTCTTGGAAGAGGGAGGCGATGGCGAGCCGCTCATTGGGTTCACGAAAAACCTCATGATCTTCCGAAAAAGCGGCCTGCTCCTGACGTCCCGCTTGATGGAAGGCAACTACCCGAACTACCAACAGGTCATTCCGAAGGAGAGCAATAAGAAGATCGTCGTGCAGCGCACCGAACTCGAAAGCGCGTTGCGGAGGGTCTCGGTGCTGTCGAAAGACAAGGCCAATGCGGTGAAGCTCACGTGTGCGCCCGGGCGGCTCACGCTGTTTTCGAGCAATCCGGACTATGGGGAAGCCACCGAGGAGATGGCCGCGCAATACGAAGGGGAGACGTTGAATACAGGCTTTAACGCGCGCTACATGCTCGATGTGTTCGACGTCATGGACGGGGAAAAAATCTCGTTGCAGATGGAGAGTGCGCTCAGCCCGTGCCTGATCCAAGAGGCGGAAAGCCCCGGTTTCAAATGTGTTGTGATGCCCATCAAAATCTGAGAGGGATATTGAATTACGGTGCTGACGTACGCCTCGCCCTTCCCTTGCTGCGGACAATCTTCGTGACCATCCTGGTACAAGTGATGAGTGTTCGGGATGTAGGAGTCTGAATGGCTACGGACGAGACCACCAAGCCCAAATCCGACAGCTACAGCGCAGACCAAATCAAGGTGCTGGAAGGGCTCGATGCCGTACGGAAGCGACCGGCGATGTACATCGGCAGCACCGGTGTCGATGGTCTGCATCACCTCGTCTACGAAGTCGTCGACAACAGCGTGGACGAGCACATGGCCGGATTCGGCGAGACGATCGAGGTCACCATCCATATCGACGGGAGTGTCACGGTCGTCGATAACGGTCGTGGGATTCCAACTGGAATGCACCCGACTCAAAAGAAGTCGGCTGCCGAAGTGGCGTTGACCGTGCTGCACGCCGGGGGAAAGTTCGAGCAGGGCGCCTATACCGTCTCGGGCGGTCTGCACGGAGTCGGCATTTCCGTGGTGAATGCGCTCTCCGAGTGGCTGGAGTTGGAAATCTGGCAGGACGGCCAGGTGTTTGAGCAACGATACGAGCGCGGCAAGCCCGGCGCTCCCCTCAAAAACACCGGCATTACCAAGCGCCGAGGGACCAAAGTCCGCTTCAAATCGGACAGCCAGGTGTTCGAAACCCTCGACTTCAGCTTCGACGTTCTGGCGCAACGCTTGCGCGAGCTGGCCTTCTTGAACAAGGGCCTGTCGATCACGTTGAAGGATGAGCGGAAAGAGCCCGCCAAAGAGCAGGTGTTTCTGTACAAGGGCGGCATCGTTTCCTTCGTCGAGCACCTGAACGAAGCCAAAACCCCCCTGCACAAACCCATCTACGTGAAGGTCGAACGGCCGGAGATGGTTCTCGAAGTCGCACTCCAGTACAACGACAGCTATGCCGAGAATCTCTTCTCGTTCGCCAACAATATCAACACGAAAGAAGGCGGCACGCATTTGGTCGGCTTCAAGGCCGCGCTCACTCGCACGATCAACAATTATGCGAACGCTAATGAGCTGTTGAAAAAGGACACTGAATCGCTGACGGGCGACGACGTGCGAGAAGGACTCACCGCAGTGGTGAGCGTGAAGGTCCGCAATCCGCAGTTCGAGGGACAGACCAAGGCCAAACTTGGGAACAGCGAAGTGAAGGGTGTGGTGGAGACGGCCGTCAATGAAAAGCTCGGCGCCTACTTTGAGGAGAATCCGCCAGTCGCGAGGAAAATCATCGGCAAAGCGATTGATGCCGCGCGTGCCCGCGAGGCGGCGCGCAAGGCGAAAGACCTGATCCGGCGCAAAAGTGCCTTGGACGGCGGTTCATTACCCGGCAAGCTCGCGGATTGCTCCGAAAAAGATCCGGCACTCAGTGAACTGTACATCGTCGAGGGTGATTCCGCCGGCGGTTCGGCCAAGCAGGGTCGGGACAGGAAATTCCAGGCCATCCTGCCGTTGAAGGGCAAAATTCTCAACGTCGAGAAGGCCCGCTTCGACAAGATGCTGACGAGCGATGAAATCCGGACGCTGATCATGGCGCTCGGGACTGGCATCGGCCGCAAACGCGAAGAGAGCGACAAGGCGGACAAAGACACGTTCGACATCGCCAAAGCGCGCTATCACAAAATCATTCTCATGACCGACGCGGACGTGGACGGCAGCCATATCCGCACGCTGTTGCTCACATTCTTTTTCCGGCAGATGCCCGAACTGCTCGAGCGCGGGTACATCTACATCGCGCAGCCGCCGCTCTTCAAAGTCAAAAAGGCCAAGGTCGAGCGCTATCTCAAGGACGAAGGGGCGTTGAACGAATACCTCGCCGATCTCGCCGTCGAAGATGTGCATCTGTACCTGGAAGGAACTCAGGACTTCGTGACCGGACGCCGACTGCTGCCGATCTTGAAAAAGATGATCGCGTTCGAGACGTTGTTAGCGCGCTTCAACAAAAAACCACACGAAGCCGCCATGATCCGGGCCTTTGTGGACGAACCAGGGCTTGACCGGGATCTGCTCAAGGACCAGACCGCGCTGGCCGACGCCGTGGACAATGTGAAGAAGATGCTTCGCATCGTATACCCCAAGTTGGATCCGAGTCTGGAGATCCTTCCCGACGAAGAACACCAATCGAACAAGATATTATGCCGCTTGCAAGCCAGCGGCACCACGTTCGGTCTTGATGTGACGCACGATCTGGTCGGGTCAGCGGATTTCCGCGAGCTGCAAAAATTGTCGCCTTCCGCAATCGGCCTGGGTCGCGCACCGTATAAACTCAAGGCGAAAGGCCAACAACAAGAATTGCGGTCGACCGCGGATCTCGTGAGAGCGATCCTCGATCTCGGCAAACAGGGGCTGGCCATCCAGCGGTACAAAGGATTGGGCGAAATGAACCCGGGTCAATTGTGGGAAACCACGATGAACCCAGAAGCGCGCACGCTGCTGCGGGTCAAACTGGAGGACGTGCCAGGGGTCGATGAAATCTTCACGATCCTCATGGGTGACGAAGTTGAGCCGCGCAGAAATTTCATCCAGACCCATGCCTTGGAAGTCAAAAACTTGGACGTGTAAGAGGACCGTGGCCTGTCGGATGCCCCAATGGTCATCCGGCAAGACCGTCGCGAGGAAAGTGTCGAGGTGGACATTGCCGAACGTTACGTCGCTGGGCACGCGAGGATGAAGCCCGGTGATCATTTCAAGCATCCGAGGAACGTATGCCGCCTGATGAACGCCTAGGGCAGATCGCCATCGAAGACGAAATGCGGGCCTCCTACCTCGATTACGCGATGAGCGTCATCGTCGGCCGCGCACTGCCCGACGTGCGCGACGGTCTCAAGCCCGTGCACCGCCGCATCCTGTTCGGCATGAACGAGATGGGACTTGTGCATAATCGGGCCTACCGAAAATCGGCCAAAATCGTCGGCGAGATCATGGGCAATTACCATCCACACGGCGATTCCGCCATCTACGACACGTTGGTGCGCATGGCGCAGGACTTCAACATGCGCTATGTGCTAGTTGACGGCCAAGGGAATTACGGCTCGATGGACGGTGATTCTCCGGCGGCCATGCGCTACACGGAAGCGCGCATGACAAAGCTCGCGGAAGAGATGATGGCCGATATCGACAAGGAAACCGTCGATTTCGGGCCTAACTACGATGAGTCCCGTCAAGAACCGCTGGTGCTGCCGACGAAGGTGCCCAATCTCCTCATTAACGGGGCCGGCGGCATTGCCGTGGGCTATGCGACCAATATTCCCACCCACAACATCGGCGAAGTGATCGATGGTCTGCTGCTGCTGCTGGAAAACCCGGACGTGACGATTGCCCAGTTGATGAAGAAAATCCCGGGACCGGACTTTCCGACGGCCGGATTTATTTACGGCATGAGCGGGATCAAAGAAGCTTATGAAACTGGCCGCGGACTGCTCTCGCTGCGCGCGAAGGTGGTCGTCGAAAGCGATGAGCGAACGGAACGAGAGCGATTGATCGTTACGGAAATCCCCTACCAGGTCAACAAGGCCAAGCTCATCGAGAAGATCGCCGAATTGATTCAAGAGGACCGCATCAAAGGTATCAGCGATCTCCGCGACGAATCGTCCGACCGGGAAGGGGTCCGGATCGTCATCGATCTCAAGCGCAACGAGATCCCGCTCGTCATCCTCAACAACCTCTATAAGCACACTCAGCTCGAAACGACGTTCGGCGTGATCATGCTGGCGCTGGTCAACAATCGGCCGGAGGTCCTCAATCTCAAACAGATTCTGCACCATTTCCTCGAGCATCGGCGGGAAGTGGTGGTCCGCCGCACCATCTATGAGCTCCGCAAGGCGGAAGAGCGCGCGCATATTCTTGAAGGCCTCAAGATCGCGCTCGACAATCTGGATGCAGTGATCGCGCTGATTCGGCGCTCGCAGTCTCCCGATGAAGCCCGGGCCGGACTGATGCGGCAGTTCTCTCTGACGGACATTCAGGCCAATGCCATCCTTGACATGCGTCTCCAACGGTTGACGCAGCTCGAGCGGGCTAAACTCGTCGAGGAATATCAAGAAGTGCTGAAGCAGATTGAATATCTCAAGTCGGTGCTGGCGAGCCAAGCGCTGGTGCGGTCGATCATCAAGGACGAGTTGACCCAACTCCGCGAAGACTACAAGGACGATCGCAAGACGCAGATTGTGAAGGAAGAGGCCGAGATCAGTCTCGAAGATTTGATCGCCGAGGAGGAGGTCGCCGTCACGATTTCTCACGCCGGGTACATCAAACGAAACGCGGCGTCGCTGTATCGTGCCCAGCGGCGCGGCGGCAAGGGCAAGATCGGCATGGGCATCAAGGATGAAGACTTCGTCGAAACGCTGTTTACGGCGTCGACGCATGACACGCTGCTGTTCTTCACCGATGCCGGCAAGGTCTTTTGGCTCAAAGTGCACGAGATTCCGGAGGCGAGTCGGGCCGCAAAGGGCAAGGCGCTGGTGAATCTATTGGCGCTTACCGGGAGCGAGAAGGTCACTGCGACGTTAGCGGTGAAGGATTATCCCGAGGACCGGTTTGTGGTCATGGCCACCAAAAACGGCCTCATCAAAAAGACGGAGCTCTCCGCCTACAGCAATCCACGGCAGGGCGGCATCATTGCCCTGGGGCTCGAGGACGGCGACAAACTCATCGGTGTGCAGGTCACCGATGGCCAACGGGAAATTCTGCTCGGAACAAAACAGGGCATCACCATCCGCTTTTCTGAAGGCGATGTGCGGGCCATGGGACGGACGGCCTACGGCGTCAAAGGCATCACGCTCGAGGAAGGCAACGAGGTGATTGGGATGGAAACGATCACGCCAGATTCGACGACCGCCATTCTCACGGTCACCGAAGGGGGGTACGGCAAGCGCACGCCCGTCGGCGAATACCGCGTCCAAGGCCGTGGAGGCAAGGGCATCATCAGCGTCAAGACCACCGAGCGCAACGGGTTAGCCGTCGGCTTTTTACAAGTAAGGGACAGCGATGAAATCATGTTGATGGCTGCGCAGGGCAAGGTGTTGCGCTGCAAGGTCGGCGATATCCGAGAGATCGGCCGCAATACACAGGGCGTGAGAATTCTCGACCTGGACGGCGACGAGGATCGCGTGGTGGCTGTCGCGCGTTTGGCGGACAACGGGGAGCGGGAAGAGGCGGGTTCTGACGAAGGCGCCGCCGGACAATAACCGGCCGCTTTGCCCTGCCCGTGTCTCCGATGAACGATGCACCAACGCCCCAGGCTCCCTCTCCTTCCCAAAAGAAGCCGCTCGATACGGTCGTCAAACTCGCCTTGATGGTGTTTTTCGGATCGTTTGCGCTGATCTGGGGCGGAATGTACCTGAGCCGGCCGGATCGATCGATCCCCCCCTACAGCATCGGCTCTCAGGAAGGCACGGCCGTCTCCATTCATGTCCCGGCGTGGACGAGCGATACCGAAATCGAAACGCTGATCGAGCGTTTCCGGAAGGTCGGGCGGGAGACCCGAAACTTCGGACCGATGAAGATCAGACCAACGACACCTGACGACCCCGCCGGACGCTATCGCCGAATCAGTATTTATATTTTCACCCACGACGCGTGGGCGGAGGCGCCGATTCTTCACCAATATTTGAGCGGTGATGACCTCGAGGTCCGCAATGGCTTCAAGCGGGCGCTTCGGGGGTTCTATCAGCTGACGGACACCGAGGAAGAGGGAAGGATCGGTCCGATGGTCGATGGGCCGGACTCTGCCGCCACGGCGGCGTATTCGCGGCAATTGTTCAAGCAGGCGGTGACCCCTGATCGTTGAGCGCTGACCGTGAAAACGCTGCGGCCATGAGCGATGCCAATCGCGTTCTCAGTTCAGGATCCTGCAGGGCGGCCGCATGGGCTTCGGCTTCGGTCATCGCAGCATCGCTCACCGGGACGCTTTCGGGCGATGGCCCGGCGGCTATGGCAGGAACGTCCGGAATCTCTCCCACACGGAAGGCGATGTCCGTCAGCATGTCAGATCCAGCCCGCTCGTTCAATTTCGCCAGTAGCGTGGGCTTCAGAAAGACGAGTTGTTGCAGCCAGACGGAATTTCTGACAATGAGGTACAGTTTCTTAAAGCGGACCTGCGTGGGCCACGTATGAGAGCCGACGGGTTCCCCGATGAGTTCACGCCATTGCTGTTGGAGCCGGAGCTCGAACAGATGGGATTGCAGCCCGAGCCGTTTCGAGAGACCCGAAAGGATCGTGCTGAACGAATCGAGGGAGCCGTGAGGACGCATGACGAATCTTAGGCGGGAGTCCGGGTCAGGTCAAGAGGACGGGCTGCCGAGGACATCATGACAGCGCGCACCGACGCCTCCGAAAAAGTCGTGGCCACGAACCGCAAGGCGTTTCACGATTATTTTATTGAGGAGCGATACGAGGCAGGCATCATGCTTCAGGGCACCGAAGTCAAATCCTTGCGCGAAGGCCGGGTAAATCTGCAAGACAGTTATGCCTCTGTGCGAGGAAGCGAAGTCTACCTTCATCAATGTCATATCAGCCCCTACAGTCATGGGAACATCATGAACCATGATCCCACGCGAGTCCGGAAGCTCCTGCTTCACAAAGCCGAGATCCATAAGTTGCTGGGCAAGACCCAACAAAAAGGGCTCACCCTGATCCCCCTCCGCATCTACTTCTCCAAGCGCGGATACGCGAAGGTCGAGCTTGGGCTCGCGAAGGGCAAGAAGCTGTACGACCGGCGCGAGACCATCAAAACCCGCGAAGCCGGCCGGGAAGTCCAGCGGGCCATCAAAGAAAGAAAATAACACAGGCGGGTTCTGTCAACGGACGGGCCACGAATCGTCCTGGCCCCCGATGTAGGGACCTCCCGTTGGACGGTCGAGGTCCATGAGATGCCACCGTCTCGTCAGAGCGCACGAAGTTGACACCGACCAATGGAAACTTGTAGTACTACGCTGGTTTCCAGCGTATTACCATGTCTGCTCACAGCTCGAGACGACACCAGAGGACAGCCGAATCTGCCGTCGCACGGAACGTGATCGCTGCGGCCCGGCGACAATTTCTAGTCCACGGCTTCAGAAGGGTCAGCATGGACGATCTCGCCGCCGAGCTGCGAATGAGTAAGAAGACACTCTATGCCTGCTTCCCGAGCAAGTCGTCGCTCGTGGAAGCCGTGTTGAAAGACAAATTCAACGAGGTAGAGGCGGATCTCAGCCGGCTGGCATCGGAGCGCTCCTTCGATATGGAAGAAGCGATCCGTCGGTTTCTCCAGCGTGTGCAAGTGCACACGTCCGAAATTCACCCCTCGTTCGTTCGGGACTTGGGCCGGGAAACGCCGGACTTGTTCCAGATCGTCGAGCATCGTCGTCGTCGGCTGATTCGCCATCATGTTGCCGCCCTCTTCAATAAGGGACGCAAGGCCGGCCTCATTCGGAAGGACATTCCGGTGCATCTGCTCATTGAGATATTGCTCGGCGCGGTCGAGGCCATCATGATTCCGTCGAAGGTGACCGAACTCCGCTTGACACTGGAGCGAGGCTATTCGGCCATCATCCGAGTCATTTTAGAAGGGGCCATCGTGCGGAGGGTATCGCCATGAAGCCGCGCGGGCACGCTGCCGCTCGAACATGGTTCTGCGTGACCGGCGCGGTCATGGCATCGGCCCTGTGGATCTCCTGCCAACGTCCGCCTTCGGATCGAATCCAAGGCTATGTCGAGGGCGAGTTTGTCTACGTCGCCTCCCCTTTTGCCGGGGCACTGGAATCCTTGGCCGTACGGCGCGGCGCACAGGTGCGTGCGGGAGAGGCCTTGTTTGCCTTGGAACGAGTGTCCGAAAAGGCCGCGAAAGATGAAGCCGAGCGCCGCCTGAGTCAAGCGCTCGCGAATCTCGAGGATGCCAGGAAGGGTAAGCGGCCGACGGAAATTGAGTCGATGAAGGCGCAACTCAAGCAAGCACAGGCGGCGCTGCGGCTCTCGAATCGTGAAATGGTACGGCAGGAAGGTTTGGCGTCGGTTCCAGGCGCAGCGGTGGAGTTGGAGGTGGACCGTGCCCGGTCGGCGCGAGATCAGGACCGACAACGGGTGGCGCAGCTCCAAGCGGATTTGGACACGGCACTGCTTGGCTCTCGCACGGATCAAGTCATCGCGGCCGAGGCCGAAGTTCGGGCGCGCGAGGCGGCGCTGGCCAGGGCTGAATGGGAGCTCGGGCAGAAGCGTCAGCAGGCGCCGAAATCAGGGTTGGTGTTCGATACGCTGTATCGAGAGGGCGAGTGGGTGCCGGCGGGGCGGCCGGTGGTGGTCCTCCTGCCTCCTGAAAACATCAAGGTGCGGGCCTTCGTGCAGGAGAAACGGCTTGGAACGATACATCCTGGCGATGACGCACAGGTGGCCGTCGACGGTGTCGCCAGACCATTTTCGGGGAAGGTCAGCTACATCTCGCCGCGCGCCGAATACACCCCTCCGGTAATCTATAGCCAAGAAAGCCGCGAGAAATTGGTCTTTATGGTGGAACTTGTCTTTGATCCATCAGCGGCCGCGGAGCTAAATCCGGGGCAGCCGGTGGATGTATTATTCGGGTTGGCCCGATGAACGACCTGTCTGCACAGACCCTCGCCATCGACGTTCATGGGATGACGAAACGGTTCGGCGAGCGCACGGTCGTCAATCGGATCGGCCTCGAGGTCCGTCGCGGGGAGATCTACGGATTTCTCGGCCCGAACGGCAGCGGAAAGACCACATTCATCCGGATGCTCTGCGGTCTGCTTCGTGCGGATGAAGGTAGCGGCACCTGTCTGGGGTACGACGTCATTCGGGAAAGCGAATTCATCAAGGCTGAGGTCGGCTATATGACCCAGCGGTTCAGCTTTTACGAAGACCTCAGTATTGCTGAAAATCTGGACTTCGTGGCCCGCATGTTCGCCGTGAAGAACCGGCGGGAAGCCGTCGAGCGGAGTCTCCAACGACTGGGGCTTGCTGAACGCCAGCAGCAGCTGGCTGGACAGCTGTCGGGCGGCTGGAAGCAGCGGCTCGCCCTCGCGGCCTGTCTGATTCACCAACCGAAGCTTCTGCTGCTCGATGAGCCCACGGCCGGCGTGGACCCGAAGGCTCGTCGCGAATTCTGGGAACAGATCCATCAGCTTGCCGCCGAAGGGCTCACGTTTCTCATCACGACCCACTACATGGACGAAGCCGAACGATGTCACCGGGTGGCGTATATTGCCTACGGACGCTTGCTCACGCACGGTACCGTCCCGGAGGTCATCGCTCAGGCGCGTCTCACGACCTGGGCGGTGAGCGGGCCGAACTTGCACCAGCTGGCGGAAGAGCTGCGAAGGCATCCCAGCGTGCGTCAAGCGGTCGCGTTCGGCAACCGGTTGCACGTCAGCAGCGATGACGCCGCGGCCCTTGACACTGCCATCGCGCCCTTTCGCACTCCGCCCTATGAATGGCATCGGACCAACTCGGGTCTGGAAGAGGTGTTTATTCACCTCATGGACCGGGCGCCGGACAATTTTGCGTCATGAACACGATGCGCAGATTTTCGCTATCGCGTCTTTGGGCGATCGTGGTGAAAGAATTCATCCAGATGCGCCGGGACCGCGTGACTTTTGGCATGATGATCGGTGTCCCGTTGATCCAACTCGTGCTGTTCGGTTATGCCATCAACGCCGATCCGAAGCACCTGCCCACCGCCGTGCTTCTGGCCGACTACGGCCCGCAAGGCCGGACGTTACTTCATGCCATTCGCAACAGCGACTACTTTGAATTCAGGCGAGAGCTGACGACCGAGCAGGAAGGCCGGGACGTGCTTGCCCGTGGAGAGGTGCAATTCGTGGTGAGTATTCCGCAGAATTTCACGCGTGATCTGTTGCGGGGGGAACGGCCGGCGATTCTCGTGGAGGCGGACGCGACCGATCCTGCGGCCACGAGCAACGCGATCGGCTCTCTGCGGGTGCTCATGTCGACGGCCCTCCGGCATGATCTCAAGGGGCCACTCGGCTTTCTGGCGGCGAGCGATGAACCGCTTGATCTGCGAATCCATGCGCAATACAACCCGGAAGCGAACACACAGTACAACATTGTGCCCGGTCTGATGGGCGTGGTGCTGACCATGACGATGGTGATGATCACTGGACTGGCCATCACTCGGGAGAGGGAACGAGGCACAATGGAGAATTTATTATCGATGCCGACGCGGCCTTTTGAGGTGATGGTGGGAAAAATCATTCCCTATATCCTAGTGGGATATGTACAGGTCGGACTCATTCTGCTTGCAGCCCGGCTCTTGTTTCATGTGCCGATGCTGGGAAACATTGGCGTCTTGCTAGTGGTCGCGTTCGTCTTCATCACCGCGAACCTAGCCATGGGCATCACCTTTTCCACGCTGGCGGAGAATCAGCTTCAGGCCGTCCAGCTGTCGTTCTTTTTCTTTTTGCCGTCCCTGCTCCTCTCAGGGTTCATGTTTCCGTTCCGTGGCATGCCCCAGTGGGCGCAGGCCCTCGGTGAGTTACTGCCGTTGACCCACTTCCTCCGTGTTGTGCGAGGCATCCTGCTCAAGGGCAATGGGCTCGAGGAAGTCGGGCTCCAGCTGTGGCAGATTGCCCTCTTTGCTCTCGTGGCGCTGGCAATTGGCATTAAGCGGTACCGTCAAACGTTGGACTAGCGCCCTTGACTTTGGTTCTAACTAGAACTATCTTGCTTGGCGAGTCGCTCGGCAGCCTGACGCTGCTCGCTGGGTTTCTCACCAGGTTCACGGCTGCCAGCCTGACCTTTATCATGCTGGGAGCCATTACGATGGTGCAGCTGACGCACAGGTTGTTCATGAACTGGTTCGGGCAGCAACAGGGCGAAGGTTATGAGGATCATTTATTGGTCATGGGGATGGCGGCCGCGCTCTTGATCACAGGAGGCGGTCGATGGTCGGTTGACCGAGGCGTGGCCGAGAGAATCGCGCCGTAAAGCGATCGGCAAGGAGGACATTATGACCACGGACGTAACGACGGCGAAGGAAATTTTAGGTATCTATCATCCCGGATCAACGCATATGGTCGGCGACGGATTCCCCGTGCGCAACCTCTTTCCGAGCAACGATTTAGATCGATCCGTCGACCCATTTCTCATGCTGGACTATGCCGGCCCGCAGCATTTTTCGGCGACCGACCACCCGCGGGGAGTCGGCGAGCATCCCCATCGCGGATTTGAGACGGTCACCATCATGTATGACGGCGCGGTGGCGCACCGGGATTCGGCAGGCAACTCCGGCGTCATTGGCCCAGGAGACGTCCAGTGGATGACGGCCGCGTCGGGCGTCGTCCATGAGGAGTTGCACGAAACCCGGTGGGCGAAAGAAGGCGGCACAATTGTGGGTCAATCTTCCACAAGCGCAGAAAATGTCGGCGCCGAGGTATCAAACGCTGCTTGATGCCGATATTCCGACCGTCACGCTTGAGCAGGGAGTTGGCCGCCTGCGGGTCATCGCAGGGACGTTTGAGGGACAGAAAGGACCGGCGCGAACGTGTACACCGGTCGAACTATACGATCTTCAGCTGGAAGCCGGTGCGCGAGTCGAGTTGACGCTCCCCGAGGGACAGAGCACGTCGGTTTTTGTGCTTCATGGGCGTGTTTCGGTGAACGGTGCCAAACCAGCCGGAGAAGCCGAATTGGTCGTGTTGAAGCGCCAGGGATCTCTAGTGGTACTTAACGCCGAGCAGGAGAGCCGTATCTTGATCATGAGCGGCAAGCCGATCGACGAGCCGATCGCCCGCTATGGCCCGTTTGTCATGAACACGAAGGCCGAACTGGTGCAGGCGGTAGAAGATTACCAGGCTGGGAGAATGGGACATTTGTCCTAACCGGATGTTGAAATAATGGCTCCGACAAGTATCTCGATAGATATTTATTCTGATGTGGTCTGTCCCTGGTGTTACGTTGGGAAGCGGCGGCTGGAGCGCGCCCTTTCTCAGCTTCCGACCGTCCCGACGCAGGTCACCTGGCGGCCGTTTCAGTTGAATCCGACCATGCCGACGGAAGGAATGGATCGGAGCGAATACCTCGAAGGAAAGTTCGGCAGTCTCGATACCTTCCGCCGTCTTGAAGAGCAGGTCACCGCAGCCGGCATCTCCGAGCGGATCCCGTTTGCATTCGAGAAGATCCTCAAGACGCCGAATACGTTCATGGCCCACCGCCTTCTCTGGTATGCGGCACAGCAAGGCCGTCAAGATGCGGTCATGGACGCGCTCTTCAGAGGATATTTTGAACAGGGCGCCGATCTCGGATTGCCCTCCGTGTTGACGAGCCTGGCAGAGTCGACCGGGTTAGACGCGGCCCGTTTTCTCGCGACTGATGAAGGGGCCGAGGACGTGAAAGCAGAGGAAGCAGCGGGACACCGGCTCGGCATCCGCGCCGTCCCCTATTTTGTGTTGAACGACCGCTACGGCATATCTGGCGCGCAGCCGATCGACGTGTTTGTCGGCACCATTGAGAAAATCCATTCGCAGCAGGCGGAAGGCCTTCTAAGTAGGAAGTGAACGATGTCCGTACAGGTGTATGGCTGCAACCATATCGTTATCGAGGTGACCGACGCTAAAAAGGCCGTCAGGTTCTACTCGGATGTCTTCGGATTGAAAATGTTGCGAGGCGGTGAAGGGGCGGCCTGGTGCAAGCTGGGCGAGCATCAATTCATGGCGATTTTTGAAGTGGAGAGATTGCAGCCCGACCGCGTGAAGCATTTTGGCCTGATGGTGCGCGATGCCGCCCAAATCGAGGAAGTGAGGCGCAAGCTCAGGACAAAGTACAAACTCAAATTGCACCCGGACTTCCGCTGCGATTTTCGTGATCCGTGGGGGAACCGCATCCAAGTCGGAGACCTTTCGGACGAGTCCTTGGTCTGGCTGCTTCCCTATCAGGAAGTGCAAAAAACCGGTCTAACGTTCGGACCCGCCACCACGAAGCGTCGGCATGGAACAGCCACCAGACTGCCGGAACGGAGGACGTGATGAAAGCCCAATATCTCGGCCACGTGGTGTTCTATGTGAAAGACCTGGATCTGTCACTGGGGTTTTATCGTGATCTGTTGGGATTCAAGGAAGTAGGTCGAATCTTCAATGGGGCAGCCGCCGCATTGACCTCGGGCCGTACGCACCACGAGCTCCTGTTGATACAAGTCGGCGATGCGCCTGGACCCCCGCCGGGACGGCGCCGTGGTCTGTACCACATCGGCATCAAAGTCGGCGATAATCTGGATGATCTGCGTCGCGCAAAGCGCGAGTTGGAAGAGGCTGGGGTGTCGATCGACGGCATGAGCGATCACACGGTCAGTCAAAGTCTGTACGTGAGTGATCCGGATGGTAACGAAGTGGAACTCTACGTCGATGCCGATGAAGCGATGTGGAAAGCGAACCCGGCGGCCGTCTTGTCGCCGATCAAAGCGCTGCACCTCTGACTGATCCTTCCCTCTTGAGTCGTCGCTGATCGGTAGGCCATACTACGCGCTTATGGATCGTGACTCCTTCTCTCCCTGCGAGACTGTTGCAGAGCGCTATCAGGCTCTGCTCGAAGTGGCAGAAGCGATCTCCGCTCATCGCGATCTGCACGAATTGTTTCGCGATCTTGCTCGGCGTCTTCCCCGTGTCGTGCAGGTGAATTTTGTGTCCCTCTCGCTCCACGACCCCGCGAGAAATCGGATGCGGCTGCAGACGATTCAAGCCAACGTGCCGGCCGATCTTGTCGGCGGCCATGAAGAACCTCTCGACGAAACGCCCGCCGGGTCGGTCTGGCAATCGCAACAGCCAGTCCTCGTGCCGGATCTGACGGAGGAAGCGCGCTGGCCCAATGTGACTCAACGGATGCAGGAGGACGGCATCAACTCGTTCTGCGTCGTGCCGCTGACGACCGCCGTGCGGCAGCTGGGTGCCATGGGCTTCGCGAGTCTGCGCAAACACGCGTATGGCGTCGGCGACCTGGAGTTTCTCCAAGAGGTGGGCAAACAGGTCGCAGTGGCCGTCGACAATGTGTTGCACCATCAGGACTTGGTTCATGACCGGGATCGCTTGCGTCTCCTCCTGGAAGTCACGGAATCCATCGCGTCGCATCGCGATCTTGGAGAGTTGCTCCAGGATCTTGCCCAACGTCTGCCCTCCATCGTGCCGTTCGACTACATCAACGTCGTGCTGCACGAACCCACACGCAACGTGATGCGACTGTGGCTCTTGGTGGCCTCGGTCCCCAGTACCATCAGCCCGGGCTTGGAAATGCCCGTCGAGGAATCCCCCGGCGGATGGGTTTGGACGCATCAGCAGCCCCTCACCGTCAATGATCTGTCGCAGGAACACCGCTTCCCCAAGTTGATGTCCATCCTGCGTGAGAACGGCGTGAATTCGTTCTGTGCAGTCCCGCTGACGACGGCACAGCGACGGTTGGGCGCCATGGGATTTGGAAGCTTGCAGTTAAGGACCTATCAGGATGCCGATCTCCAGTTCATGCAGCAGGTGGCGAAACAGGTTGCAGTGGCGATAGATAACGCCTTCAATTCAGAAGCGGCCATCGCCTATCAGCGACAGCTCGCCCACGAGCGGGATCGGCAGCGTCTGTTGCTCGAGGTCAACAATGCCGTGATTGCTCACCTCGAATTGCGCCAACTATTGAAGGCCATCTCGGCCAGCTTGAGCCGGGTGGTGCCCCACGACCTGGCGGGCTTCGCGCTCTTTGATCACGATACGCAGCGCCTGTCGGCGCATGCGTTGGACTTCCCGCGCAACCAAGAATTTGTCGAGACCGGCGATACCATTCCGCTCGAGGGCACGCCGGAAGGCAAAGCCTTTACGTCCCGCCAGACCGTGCTGATCCGGAATCTGGACACGACCGAATTTCCCGCCGAGATCATCAAACGGGCCGAAGCGGCAGGCTTAAGGTCGGGATGCGCCGTGCCGCTGATTTCCCACGGAAAGGTGCTCGGCACGCTCAGCGTGGTCAGCATGCAGGAGAACGCGTTCAGCCAAGACGACGCGGAACTCCTCACCCAGATCGGCGCGCAGGTGGCCATCGCGGTAGAAAACGCGCTGGCCTTCAAGCAGATCGCGCGACTCAAGGACAAGTTGACGGAGGAGAAGCTGTACCTCCAAGAGGAAATCCAGACTGAGTACAACTTTCAGGAGATCGTGGGCGACAGCCAGACGCTACGGCGCGTGCTGAAGGACGTGCAAACGGTGGCCGCCACGGCGTCGACGGTCTTGATTCTTGGTGAGACCGGCAGCGGAAAAGAGCTGATCGCTCGGGCGCTGCACAATCTCAGCGATCGCCGGGAACGGACCTTCGTGAAGCTCAATTGTGCGGCGATCCCCACAGGCTTGCTGGAAAGCGAACTGTTCGGACATGAAAGGGGCGCCTTTACCGGAGCCATCGCGACCAAGATCGGACGCTTTGAAACGGCCGATCGAGGTACGCTGTTTCTCGACGAAGTGGGAGAGATCCCCCTCGAACTGCAGGTCAAATTGCTCCGGGTCTTGCAGGAGCAGGAGTTCGAGCGGTTGGGCAGCACGAGGACGATGCGCGTCGACGTGCGGGTTGTCGCGGCAACCAATCGCGACCTCGAGCACATGGTCGAGGAACAGAGATTTCGCAGCGATCTCTATTACCGGCTGAAAGTGTTCCCCATCATGCTTCCACCGTTGCGCGAGCGGGCCGAGGACATTCCCGCTCTGGTGCGGCACTTCGCTCAGAAATTTGCGTTGCGGATGAAAAAACGCATTGAGACGATTCCGGCAGAAGCCATGAAGGCACTTCAGGCCTATCCATGGCCCGGTAACGTGCGCGAGTTGGAGAATTTCATCGAACGCGCGGTGATTTTAACGTCAGGTGCCGATCTGAGAGCCCCGCTGTCCGAACTGAAGGTGCTGTCTCCGCCCTCGAACGGATCATTGAAGACACTCGAGGATGCGGAGCGAGAACATATCCTCAAGGCGCTGCGCGAAGCGAAGTGGACCATCGGCGGCTCTGGTGGCGCGGCAGCCAAACTGGGCATGAAGCGCACGACACTTCAGTCCAAGATGCAGAAGCTCGGCATCATGCGTCCACAGTGACGCCGAGGTTTCGGCAGCGCGCCGAGATCTCGGCACCGAAAGCCCTTCCTCTTCGTCTCGTCTCTCACGCCCAGTAAGCCCGGACCAACCTCTTCCTCTGCAAGATCAGCGGGTTGCATCGGTGGGCAATATGTCGACGTCGGTGGAACGTGGCTTGCTGAAGGCCCCATTGTCAGCAGCGTCGAGTTGAAATGCGAGACGATGGAGGACATATGAACCGAACGAGCCCTACAACGGATCTGTTCACGTTGGTCGGCATGATGGCCACGATTGCCGGCATTTTGCTGTGCCTATTCTTTCTCTTCACGCCGGTGACGTTTGGCGCGATGGAGACAAACGCGATGATCGAACGTTCTTCGGACTACAACCTCACCATGCGCTGGATTCAGCCGATACTGGGACAGGCCATCGTCGAAGATGCGCTGATTCGGCAGCACTCCCTTGACGCCGGAAGCGCCACGCAGCTCCTCGAAGGAGTGTCGAAACTGGATCCAAGCAGCGTCCAATGGGTGTTGGGACGCGTCATTGTTGAATTGAACCGATCACGATTGATCAGCGGCCTGCCGGGCCGTCCCAACGACGATCAACGAATTGGTGCGATTGCCCGTTACGCCGCCGAACAATTCCTCTGATGAGTTAAGGGAGTCCACGATGAACGAGACCATAAACTTTCTGAGCCAACATGGTGCACTGGTACTTGCGGCAACAGTGTTCGCCGAGCAGATCGGACTTCCCATACCGGCATTGCCGTTTTTGATTGCCGCAGGCGCCTTGGTTGGCACGGGCCAGATGGGACTGGGCATGGCCATTGTCTCAGCCGTTCTCGCCGCAATGGCGGGTGATCAACTGTGGTTCGAACTCGGGCGCCGCCGAGGCCGGCTGGTGTTGAACTGGCTTTGCCGCATTTCGTTGGAGCCGACGAGCTGCGTCCGCCGGACAGAAGACTTCTTTGCACGTCATGGTGTCCGTTCGCTGATCGTCGCGAAATTCGTCCCCGGCTTCAGCACGATTGCGCCGCCGCTCGCTGGCATTGTGGGACTCTCGGTGCCGCAGTACCTCCTGTTCAATGGCCTGGGAACGCTGTTGTGGGTTGGAACCGGGATCGCTCTGGGGATGGCGTTCAGCGACCAGCTCGAGCAGGCATTGGCCATGAGTGCCCAAATCGGTCCGACGGTCGGTCTGGCGGTGTTCACGGCCGTCATCGGATATGTCGCCTACAAAGCGGTCAATCGGTATCGTGCAGACTATCACGTGCCACGCGTGACGGTCCGCCAGCTGACCGATAAGCTTGCGGCCGGGGAAACTCCGGTGATCGTGGACCTTCGTTCGCTCGCCGCGCGCCAAGAAGAGCCCGGCGTTCCCGGCGCACTCCCCATGACCATCGACGAGCTCGTCGCCAGACAGCATGAGCTGCCGAGGGATCGCGATGTGATCCTGTATTGCGCCTGCCCGAAGGATGCGTCGAGCGTCGAAGGGACAAAAAGACTCCGCAAGCTGGGATTCACGCGTGTATGGCCACTGGCTGGGGGTCTTGGGGCTTGGAACGTCGCCGCTGCTCATTCATCGACGGCCGTGCGGGTATCTGCCCCTCACATTGTTCCAGCATGACGTTCAGCCCGCCGACTTCATAAGTTCCAATATCCAAAGGAGAGAGAACAGATGGAACTGAAAATGCCGACTGCGGAACAAGCCCATTGGGGCCTGCGTGCCATGAAAACCGTCGCCATGGCAGACGGCGCGCTCGACGATGCGGAGCGGCAGATGCTCACGTCGGTGCAGATGATCCTGGGAACCCACTATACAGTCGAAGATCTTGCGCCCATCACACCGGAAGAATTGGCCTCAGGACTCTCCGACCGGCAAGTCAGATATCAACTGGTCCAAGGGTTGATCGTTGTCTCGCTGATCGATGGGAACGCCAACAGGGATGAGACCGAGGCGGTTGAACAATTTGCGCGGGCCTTGGAAGTGGACGCTCCAGAAGTGCGGGACCTCCGCTATCTCCTCAATGGTGAGATGTTGCGCCTTCGCCTCGATCTGGCACGGCGCTTTTGGTTAAGGGAGAAAGTGAAGGAAGTCTGGAACAATGAAGGTGTGCGGGGCATCTTCAAATTCGTGCGCGGCATGTTGGGACGGTACGAAGACGCCGCCCTGGCCAGTCGGTATCAAGCCCTGGAACATTATCCTGCCGGATCGTTGGGTCGGTCTTATTGGGAATACTGCCGGAAGAACGGCTTTCCCTTACCCGGTGAAAAGGGAGGAGCGGCAGAGCAAGTCCTGTTTCACGATTGCGCGCATGTCCTGTCCGGATATGGGACGACGCCCGATGAAGAAGTGCAAGTGGCCTGCTTTAGTGCGGGCTTTCAACGGCGCGATCCTTGGGCATTTGTGTTCTTCGTGCTTCTGCAATTCCATGTCGGGATCCGCGTGACCCCCATCACCGGAGCGAGAACGGGATTTTTTGACCCGGTCAAGGCCATGATCGCCATCCGGCGGGGCGCGGCGATGACCGTCGACCTTAACAGCGGATGGGACTATTGGCCGGTCATGGGCGCGCAAGTCGATGAGCTCAGGCGACGGTACAACATCCTTCCTGCCGACGCGTTTTTCACCGTGCGACCGCCGAATCAATTGGCTGGAAGTACGGCATGACACCCACAACAGCATGCCGATCCTTCGGCACCTGCCGATTAGGCGGCGAATCGCTATCGGCACCTCGACACCTCTTCCTGCCCACCTCATAAATTCTCTAAGTTCATTCGATAGTTAGGAGAACTGGGCCATAGCACCAGGCTAGGAACGAACGTTGCTGTTGTTATGTGTCAAAGGGTGAGAGCCACGTCAGACAAGCGCGGAGGTCTTCCATGAAGCGTTGGTATCACTGGGTCGGTTCGGTTGTACTCCCGTTAATGGTGGTCGTGATGGGCGTCGGCCTCGCCGCTTGGAAGTACGATGCCATCCAAGAGGGCCAGGCGGCCTCGGCAAAGCAGCCTGAACCTATGGAGACGGTGACGGTCGCTGTCGCGAAAGCAATCGAGCATCGCCAGAGTACGACATCGATCGGGACAGTCCTGGCACTGCGCTCGATCACCCTAAAAAACGAACTTGCCGGCACGGTGCGCGAGGTGCGCCTCACGCCAGGACACATCGTCGAAGCCGGCACGATCCTGGTAGCGCTTGATGTCTCCGTCGAAGATGCCGAGTTGAAAGCTCAAGAGGCGCAGGCTGCCCTCGCCAAGACGGTGCTCGATCGCCGACAGAATCTGAACCACGAAATGGCCACCACGCAGGAAGAGGTCGACCGGGCGCGGGCCGATCTGGACGTCGCCCGGGCGCAAATCACCCGCACCAAGGCGATCATCGCCCGCAAGACGATTCGCGCGCCGTTTCGTGCGCGGGTCGGCATCGCCGACGTTCATCCAGGCCAATATTTGAACGAAGGGACCTTGTTGACGACCCTCCAGGGAATCGACGATGCAGCACACGTGGACTTCACCGTGGCACAGCAGGTGGCGGCAGATTTACGAGAGGGCGAACTGGTCGAGGTCTCCGCGGGTACGTCGGCTCCTGTCACCGCCAAGATCGTGGCGCTCGACTCGCGTATCGACCCTGCGACCAGAAATGCGGTCGTGCGGGCGCGAATCGAGGGCGCAGTCCACGCGCCCTCTCCCGGTTCTTCGGTGCGCGTCCGTGTGCCGGTCGGGACTCCTCGCAAGGCCGTTGCCGTCCCGGTGAGTGCGTTGCGCAAAGGCCCGCAGGGCGATCAGGTTTTCGTCATCACGCAGGACAAGGACGGCCGTGCCAGGGCGCACGTCCAGCAGGTCGAAAGCGGCGTGATGTTCGGAGACGAGATTGTCATTCATGCAGGGCTCGCGGCAGGTGACCGGGTGGCGGCATCAGGATCGTTCAAGCTGCGCGAGGCGGCGCTCGTGTCCATTGCCGGACCCGGAGCCGGTGAGGCCGAGCGGAGGCAGGCGGTCAGTCTCCAATGAATCGATGATCGGGAGGACGAGAAACACCATGCAGATGCGCTCATTCACCGATATCTTCATCAAGCATCCGGTGCTGGCGATCGTCGTGAATCTGATGATCGTGCTGGCCGGTTGGCGGGCACTGACGACGCTGCCTGTGCAGCAGTATCCCAAGATCGAGAGCTCTTCGGTGATCATCACGACCGTGTACTACGGCGCAAGCGCAGAGACCGTCCGCGGGTTTCTGAGCACGCCGATCGAGCGGGTCGTTTCGGCCATCGGCGGAGTCGATTATGTGGAATCCACCAGCCGGGCCGGCGTGAGCACGGTCACTGTGCATTTAAAATTGAACCACAGCAGCACGGCGGCGTTGGCCGAGGTGACAGCGCGGCTCCAACAGGTGCGCTCGGAACTGCCGACGGAAGCTGAGCCGCCGGTCGTCGAAGTGCAGCGCGCCGATCGTCCCTATGCCTCCTTCTATCTGAGCTTCACCTCCAGCGAGCGGACCGTCCCCGCCGTGACAGACTGGCTGCTGCGCACGCTGCAGCCGCAACTTGCGACGCTGTCGGGTGTTCAGCGAGTGACCATCGAGGGCGGCCGCCAAATCGCCATGCGCATTTGGATCGATCCAGACCGGTTGGCGTCCTTTAATCTTTCGCCGGGCGACGTTCAGGGCGCGCTCCGTCGGAACAACTATTTGGCGGCGGTCGGCCGGACCAAGGGCAATCTGGTGCAGGTCAATCTGCTCGCCAATACCGACCTTCGTTCCGCCGAAGAGTTCGAAGACTTGATCGTGGCCGACCGCGGTGGCGCCATCGTGCGGCTAAAAGACATTGCCAAGGTCGAGCGCGAGGCCGAAGAAGCGGACATGGTCGCGAAATACAACAGCACGGAAGGCGTCTATCTGGGCGTCTGGCCCGTGCCCGGCGCAAACGAAATCGATGTGGCCAAACGGTTGCGAGATGAAATGGAGCGCATCAGGCCGACATTGCCGAAGGACATCGATATGCGGCTCGTCTGGGACGGCACGATGTTCATGCGGAACGCGCTGACCGAAATCACCAAGACCTTGTCCGAAACGATTCTGATCGTTGCACTGGTCGTCTTTCTCTTCATGGGCTCCGTGCGCACGGCGCTTGTCCCTTTGGTGGCGATGCCGGTGTCACTGATCGGGGCGGCCCTCTTTATGTTCGCGTTCGGCTTTAGCCTGAATCTCTTGACGCTGCTCGCCATTGTATTGTCGGTCGGTCTGGTGGTCGATGATGCGATCGTGGTGGTGGAGAACGTCGAGCGGCACGTCCGGCAGGGCAAGTCGCGGATCGAGGCGGCGTTGGCGGGAGCCCGCGAGCTGATCGGTCCCATTATTGCGATGACGATAACCCTGGCGACGGTCTACACGCCGATTGGATTCCAGGGCGGCTTGACCGGCTCTTTATTTCTCGAATTTGCCATGACGCTTGCGGTAGCCGTGGTGTTGTCGGGGGTCGTCGCTGTGACGCTCTCGCCGGTGATGAGTTCACGCTTCGTCCACCCTCAGGGCAAGGAAGGCCGGATGGCCCTGCTGGTGAACCGGACGTTCGAGCTGGTGCGCCGCGGGTATGCACGGCTGCTCGACGGCGCGTTGGAGATGCGATGGGGCATCGTTGCCGCGGCCGTGCTGATCATGGTCGCCGCCTGGCCTCTCTATCTGTTCTCCCGGCAGGAGCTCGCGCCTGTCGAAGATCAAAGTCATATCAGTCTCTTCTTCGAAGCATCGCCAGACTCCACCGTCGCCGCCACGAATCGGCAGCATCTCCAAATCGTGGACGCCGTCAGGTCCTTTCCCGAAACCGAATTCACCTGGTCGCTGACCACCGCATGGGGCGGCTTCGGAGGCCTCGTCGCAAAGGACTGGCACGTACGGGAGCGCTCGACCGAGCAGATGTATGGCCAGGTCTTTGGCGCAGTGTCGCAGGTGCCCGGCCTGCGGGTGTTCCCCCGTCTGGACCCGCCGCTTCCCACGCCCGGTCAGTACGACGTGGAGTTGGTCTTGCAGAGCGACGTTCCGGCTGACCAGATGCTGCAAACGGTCGGCGCCGTCCTCGGCGCTGGATGGCAGAGCGGGAAGTTTTTGTACGTGGACACCGACCTGAAAATTGATCTGCCGGAAGCGCGTGTCGTCCTTGACCGAGAGCGTCTGGCCGACCTGGGGCTTGATCTGGCCGGCGTGGGCCGGGAACTCGGGACGCTCCTGGGCGGCGCCTACGTCAACCGCTTCAACTATTTCGATCGGAGCTACAAAGTGATTCCACAGATCGGCGACAAGGACCGCGCGACTGTGGAGCCGCTCCTCGACCTCAAGATCAAGACTCCAGCCGGTCAACTCGTGCCGGTCTCGACCTTCACACACATTGAGACGAGCACCGCGCCCCGTACGCTGAACCGCTTCCAGCAGCGCAACGCCGTCCGTATCTTCGGCGGCGTGAAACCAGGCGTGACCAAGGCGGAAGGCCTCCGCGTGCTCGAAGCTGCTGCGGCGACGGCAGGAGGACCGCCGGTCGTTCTCGATTATGCCGGCGAGTCTCGGCAGATCCGTCAGGAGGGTGGTGCGCTTACAGTCACCCTCGGGTTTGCGGTCGTCCTGATCTATCTCGTGCTGGCGGCCCAGTTTCAAAGCTTTCGTGACCCCTTGATCGTGCTGCTCGGCTCCGTTCCGCTCGCAATTTCCGGCGCGCTCGTGTTCAGTTTTCTCGACCTCACGACGATCAATATCTACTCGCAAGTGGGACTAATCACGCTCGTCGGACTGATTGCCAAGAACGGAATTTTGATCGTCGAGTTCGCCAATCAGCTTCAAGCCAGCGGGCGTGCGCGTGTGGCGGCCGTGAGGGAAGCAGCCCTGACCCGCTTGCGGCCGGTGCTTATGACCTCGGCGGCCACGGTCTTCGGCCATCTTCCCCTGGTGCTGGCGACGGGACCTGGTGCCGCGGCGCGCAACAGCATCGGGATGGTGCTCGTGACCGGCATGACGGTCGGGACCCTGTTCACGCTGTTCGTCGTGCCGGTGTTTTATTCGCTGATCGCCGCAGAGCATCAGCCGGATAGCGTGGGGGACAACCTGGAAGACCTCGTCGAGGATGACGAGTTGTTGGTGGCGGGCGTCAAGGCCTGAGCCCATTAGTTGCCTGCGTGAATGTGAACGAAGGAGAAGGATTGTACTATGTTGAAGATCACCACCCATGTGTCTGACGATGCGACGAGAATTACCCTCGAGGGACGCCTCGCAGGTCCCTGGATCGGAGAACTCGAACGCAGCTGGCGGGAATCCGAGCAATCGGCTACCGGCCGGCCACTGATCGTCGATCTCACCGGTGTCACGTTTGTTGAACCGGAAGGCAAAGCGCTCTTGACGCGCATGTGTCAGGCGGGAGCTGACCTGCTCGCCTCCGGGTGCTGCATGAGATCCATCGTCGAAGACGCGAAGAAGCAAGTCCGGTAGGCGAAACGCATCGAAGGTTCACTTGCTAAGGACATCTACGCCCACTAAGATGCCACAATGATGACAAGGACGCATCGTATGTCGCAGTCCATTAATCTCGGTGCCGATCCCAGACGCCATCTGGCCTGGGGGCTGCTCGGTGCGATCGCACTGGCAGGCCTCGCGGCCTGTAAACAAGATGCAGGCTCGGCTCCCTCACCTCAGGTGCCTCAGGTAGAGGTGATCACGGCGAGCACCACGACCGTTCCTGACGAGCCGGAATTCATTGGCCAAGCAGAAGCCTCCCGACCGGTCGAGATCCGTTCTCAAGTCACCGGCTTGATCAAAGCGGTGTTGTATCAAGAGGGACGCGACGTCAAGAAGGGCGACCGCCTTTATCAGATCGATCCGGTTCCCTTTCAAGCCGCGGCAGCCAGTGCCAAGGCCAAGATTGCACAGGCCGAGGCGAAGGTGGTGCAGGCCAAACAGGACTTGGCGCGCGTCAAGCCGCTCCTGGCCGAGCAAGCGGTCAGTCAGAAGGATGTGGACGACGCCGTGGCCGAAGACCTCTCGTCCAAAGCGGCCTTGCAGGGCGCCAAGGCGGACCTCATGAAAGCGCAGTTCGATTTGGACAATACCCTGATCACCGCTCCGATCGACGGATTGATCGAACGGACTCGGTATTATGAAGGCCGGCTCGTGTCGGCACAGACCGATTTGCTCACCATGGTGCATCGGGTCGATCCCATGTATGTGGTGGTGAGTATCCCCGAGACGTTCATCTTAAAGCGCCGACACGACATCGAAGAGAAAAGGATCACCCATCCGGGCGTGTATCAGCTTCGAGGCGAGATGATGCTGCTGGACGGCACTACCTATCCACACGAAGGGGTGCTGGATTTGATGGAGCCCGGCCTCCGGACGGAAACGGGGGCACGCGTCGTGCGCATTACGATTCCCAACCCGAAGCGGGAGTTGCTGCCGGGACAATTCGTGAAAGTGAAATTCAAGGGGGACACGAAACCCAATGTCGTGTTGGTCCCGCAACGCGCCGTGCTCCAAGGGGCGCAAGGCCCGTTCGTCTACGTCGTGGGTCCCGACGAGCACGTGCAGGTGCGCCCGGTTCAGGCGTCGGTGTGGCAGGGGAATCAGTGGCTTATCGACGACGGCATTCAAGCGGGCGACCGTGTCGTCGTCAATGGATTGATGAAGATCGGTCCGGGTGCCTTGGTGAAGGCCGTCCCCGTCGGAGAGGCGCCGCCGGCCACCGCGTCTCCTTCCGGGGCGCCAAAACAAGGGTGACGCGTGACCTCCCACGTCTTCATCGATCGGCCGATCATGGCCTCGGTCGTGTCCCTTGTGATCGTCGTCATGGGTCTGCTGTCCGTCCAGTTCCTGCCGGTCGCACAGTTTCCTGAAATCACCCCGCCGGTTGTCCAGATCGATGCCGATTATCCGGGCGCGAGTGCGGAGGTCGTCGCCGAATCGGTCGCTCGCGCCATCGAAGTTCAGCTACCCGGCATCGACAACCTCGTCTACTTCGATAGCACGAGCAGCAACGACGGCCATGTCACCATCAAACTGACCTTTGAAATCGGCACTGACCCTGACATTGCCCAGGTTCAAACTCAGAACCGCGAAAAACTCGCAGAGCCTCAGTTGCCGCCGGAAGTCATCAGGCAAGGGGTGAGCGTCAAGAAAATGTCCCCCGATCTCGTGGGGGTCATTGCCCTGAAATCCACCGATCCGAACCACGACGCTGTCTTCCTCTCGAACTACGCCATTCTGAGACTGGTCGACAACGTCCGCCGAGTGAAAGGTGTCGGCGATGCGATGGTGTTCGGCCAGCAGAACTACAGCATGCGGATCATCCTAAATCCGCTGATGATGGCACGGTTGAGCCTGACGCCCAACGACATCGCTGCGATCATCCGAGAGCAGAACCGCGATTATCCGGCCGGTTTGATCGGCCGGGAGCCAGCCATGAAAGGCACTGAATTGACCATTCCGGTCATCACCAAGGGCCGGCTCACGGAAGTGAAGGATTTTGAGGAGCTGATCGTCCGCGCACTGCCGGACGGATCTCTTGTGCGTTTGAAGGACGTGGCCCGTATCGAACTGGGCGCCCAATCGTATGCGTTAGAAGGCCGGTGGAATAGCCGCCCAACCACGTTCATCGTGACCTTTCTCGCGCCGGGGGCGAATGCGTTAGATACCGTCCGCGCCACTCGTGCGGTCATGGACAAGCTTGCCAAAGATTTTCCGGCCGGCGTGTCCTACGACATTCCCTATGACACAACCCGGTTTATCGAAGTGTCCATCAAGGAAGTCGTCAAAACTCTTGCTGAGGCCATGGTCCTGGTCATCCTGGTCGTCTACCTGTTCCTTCAGAGTTGGCGGACGACGATCATTCCGACGGTCGCGGTGCCCGTGTCGTTGATCGGGACGTTCGCCGGTCTCTATGCGCTGGGCTTTTCGATCAACACCATCACCTTGTTTGGGATGGTCTTGGCGATCGGCATTGTCGTGGACGACGCCATCGTGGTGGTGGAAAACGTTGAGCGGCACATGCGAGAGGATCGCGTCTCGGCTAAAGAGGCCGCCAAGCGCGCCATGTCCGAAGTCACCGCTCCGGTGATCGCGATCGTGCTGGTGTTGGTCTCGGTCTTCGTCCCGGTGGGCTTTATTGGCGGAATTACCGGTGCTCTCTATAAGCAATTCGCGGCAACGATCGCGATCTCGGTCACGGTGTCAGGTTTCGTCGCCCTCACCCTCAGCCCTGCGCTCTGTAGCATGTTTCTCGTGCATCGCGAAGGAGAGCGCGGCGGGTTCTGGAAATGGTTTGACCGCGTCTTCGGCGGCACTCAGCGAGGCTATACCGGCATCGTGGGGAAACTCGTGGTCAGGCCCATTCGCGTCATGCTCGTCTTTGGTCTCGTCGTACTGTTATCGGCCGCCATGTTCATCAGCTTGCCGCGCAGTTTTCTGCCTGAGGAGGATCAGGGGTACTTTATTGTGGTGGTGCAGCTTCCGGATGGGGCGTCGAAGCAGCGTACAGATGCGGTGCTCGAACGGATCGAAAAGGTTTTTCAGGCCAATCCGGCAGTTCATTCGACTGATGCCATGTCCGGTCAGAATTTCGTTTTCGGTACGAGAGGTCCAAACGCTGCAACGATGTTTGTGCCGCTGCACCTATGGGACAAACGCACAGAACCTCAATATCACGTCCAATCGCTGATCGGGATGGCGTATGCGGAATTTGCCAAGATCCCCGAAGCGCTTCTCCTGGCCTTTAATGCGCCATCCCTCCGTGGCGTAGGCACGGTCGGTGGATTCTCTGCTCAGTTACAAGATCCGAGCGGAGGGGATTTCAAGAAATTTGCGGCTGTCGCCCAGCAATTTGTCGAACGAGCGAAAAAGGAACCCGCCATCGGACAGGTGGGGACGAACTTCCGGGTCTCTGCGCCGCGTCTGTATGCCCATGTCAATCGCGAACGAGCCAAAGCGCTCGGGGTGCCCATCTCCGACGCCTTTGACACCTTGCAAGCCTACTTCGGCACGTTCTATATCAACGACTTCCTAAAATTCGGTCGCATCTATCATGTGCAGACCGAAGCCGATGCGGAGTATCGGTCGAAGCCCCAGGATATTTCCAAGATTTATATCCGCGCGCAGAACGGACAGGGGACGACCATGATTCCGCTCGACACGGTCGTCACGACGGAATATCAAAGCGGACCGGATCCGGTGAACCACTTCAATGGATATAACACGGCGCTGGTCCTCGGATCGGCCGCACGAGGCTATAGTTCAGGACAGGCGCTCGAAGCCTTGGAGCGGGCGGCCAATGAAGTGTTACTCCCGCAAGGCTATGACATCGACTGGAGCAATATTTCCTTTCAAGAGCGTCGGGTGGGAAGCCAATCAAATGTGGTCTTTCTCATCGGGTTGTTGATGGTCTTCCTCGTTCTCGCGGCGCAATTCGAAAGCTGGGCGGTGCCGTTCGCAGTGATTCTCGCCGTCCCGTTCGCGATCTTTGGCGCCCTGTCCGCCGTATGGTTGCGCGGCTTCTCAAACGACATCTATTTTCAAATTGGCATGGTCACACTCATCGGGCTGTCGGCGAAAAACGCCATTCTTATCGTCGAATTCGCCAATACTCGGTATGAAGCGGGGATGCCGCTGATCGACGCGGCCATTGAAGCGGCCAGACTGCGTTTTCGTCCGATCATCATGACGTCGATGGCCTTCATCTTCGGCATGTTCCCGCTGGTGATTGCGACCGGTGCAGGCGCCGCGAGCCGGCAATCCATCGGCACCGGTGTGTTGGGTGGCATGCTCGCGGCCACGTTCTTGGCGATCTTTTTCGTGCCGCTGTTCTATGTGTTGATCAGGAAGCTCACGGGCCGGATCCCGGTGCCGTCGCACGGAGTGCACGAACCCTTGCGGCTTCCGAAAGGAGAAAGCTGACATGCGCGCCTACGCCATCGTTGTCCTATCCGCTCTGCTGATGTCCTGCGCCATGGGCCCCGACTATGAGCGCCCCCCCGGCGATACGGACGACCGGTTTCGCATGGCCGAAGCGGGTCTTGATGCGCCCTCCATGGCCAATCTGCCCTGGTGGGAGCTGTTGAAAGATCAGCAGCTTCAGCACTTGGTCCGCACCGCGCTGGCTGAAAATAAAGATCTGCAAAAGGCCGCGGCCACTGTCGAGGAGTTTCAAGCCAGGGCCTGGGTCGCCAAATCCGACTTTCTTCCCAACATGACGGCATCCGGCAACGCACCTTCGTTCGGCCGCAAGACGGTATTCCTTGTTCCCGGGTTTCCCAACCCCTTCAACTACTACCTTCAGGGCAATCTGTCCTGGGAAGTGGACGTGTGGGGGCGCATCAGGCGTGCCAATGAGGCGGCCCGCGCGGATCTGTTCGCGAAGGAAGAAAGCCGACGGGCGGTCGTGTTGGAACTGGTCAGTGCGGTGGCGGAAGCCTATTTCAACATTCTCCAGTTCGACACCCAGCTGACGATCGCCAAGCGCACGCTGCAATCGTGGGAGGAATCGGTCCGCATTGCCCAGGCGCGCTTGCGCCAAGGGATGACGTCGAAACTGGATGCCGATCAGTTTGAGGCCGAGCGGGCGAATGCCGCGGCACGGACCGCCGAATTGGAGCGGCAAATGATTCAGGCGGAAAACCAGCTGAGCGTCCTCCTCGGTCGAAAACCCTTCGAGATTCCCCGCGGGAAGTCGCTCGTGGAGCAGACCCTGCCTCCCACAATTCCACCGGGCCTCCCTTCCGAGCTGCTGCAGCGGCGTCCGGATATCTTGCAGGCGGATCGGACGTTGAACGCCGCGACCGCCCGGATCGGCGCGGCCAAGGCCGACCGCTTTCCTAAGATTTCGCTCACGGGGCTGCTCGGTGCAGCTGATCCCCATACGGGATCGATCTTTTCAGACGTGTCGTCCTTCGGAGCGGCCGGCGCCGGCTTCACGCTTCCCCTGTTCAACGCACAAGCGCTGGGATTCCAGCAAGACGCCGTCGAGGCTCAGGCCAAGCAAACGCTGGCGGACTACCAACAAACGGTGCTGACGGCGTTTCGCGAAGTCGAAGACGCCTTGGTGGCCGCCAGAACCGCCCGCCAGCAGAACGAGGCGCAGCAACAGCAAGTCAATGCACTGCAATCCGCGCTGCGCCTGGCCGAACTCCGCTACAAAGGCGGCCTGGCGAACTATCTCGATGTGCTCGTGGCGCGGCGCAGTCTCTTCGAGGCCGAATTGGCCATGACCGGCTCGCGACGGTTGCATCTGGTGTCGGTCGTCCAACTGTACAAGGCGCTCGGCGGCGGATGGTCTCCGGAGATAGCGGAGAATCCGGAGAAGCCGGAAAAGAAAGACAGTTGAGCGCATGGACAAGCCGGCACCGGCGCAGCACCACATTGTAGACCTTCTGGCACGCCGCTGGAGCCCGCGGGCCTTCGAGGAACGGCCGCTGGAACCGGAGAAATTCAGGAGTCTGTTCGAAGCGGCGCGTTGGGCGCCCTCTTCGAACAATGAACAGCCGTGGCGATTTCTCGCGGCCACCAAGGACCACCGAGCCGACTACGACAGGCTGCTCGGATGCCTCTCAGAAGGAAATTTGAAGTGGGCGTTCCGTGCGCCGGTGCTGATCCTCTCTGTTGCACGCCTGTTGTTTGAGGACGATGGAACGCCAAACCGGCATGCCTTGCATGACACCGGCATGGCCGTCGAGAACCTTGTTCTCCAAGCGACCGGCCTGGGATTGCAGGCACATCAAATGGCCGGGTACGATGTGGAAAAGGCCCGCAGGGAATGTCAGATTCCGCCGGGCTTCGAGCCGGTGGCGATGATTGCCGTGGGATATCCGGGCGATCCAGCGATGCTTCCGGATTATTTGCGAGAACGCGAACTGAAGCCTCGTGAGCGTCAGCCGATCCATGATTTTGTCTTTTCCTCCAGCTGGGGCCGACCGTCGCCTCTCGTGCGGTGAACGGGTGGGGCGCTCCTCCGCCGCAATTACACATCTCTCGACTGGAAGCCCTATCGGACGGTGGCATCCTGGTACCTGTGGAGGGCGGCGGATGGGGCCAAACGGAACGGAGCGGCTCCGCAGATGAACGGATAACCTATGGCGGACTCCAAAAAACGTCTCGACAGCAATGTGCCGGGCAACTTCTTTGTCGACACGACCTGCATCAACTGCGACACCTGCCGGCAGCTGGCGCCCCGCAGTTTTGAGGAGGTCGGCGAGTTTTCCGCGGTGACTGTCCAGCCGGAGGGTGACGAGCGTCTGCATCAGGCCTACCAGGCGCTGCTTGCCTGCCCCGTGGGTTCGATCGGCACCGAGCGCAGTGACCACACGCGCTTGAAACAGGCGATGTCCAGTTTCCCTCTGCTCCTTGATGCGGATGTGTTTTACTGTGGCTTTAATTCTGAGAAATCGTTCGGCGCGAACAGTTATTTCATCCAGCATCCTGACGGAAACTGGCTTGTCGACTCGCCGCGTTATATCAAACACCTCACCGATGTTTTCGAGCGCATGGGAGGGCTCCGGTACATCTTCTTGACGCATGAAGACGATGTTGCCGATGCTGCCCGATACGCCGACCGGTTTGGCGCCACGCGCATCATCCACCGTGCGGATGCGGACGCGATGCCGGATGCGGAATGGATCGTCGATGGACTGGAGGCCGTCGCCCTCGCTCCAGCATTCGAGCTGATCCCTGTGCCGGGCCACACCGCGGGCAGCATTGCGCTGCTCTACGGTCGTCGGTTTCTCTTCACCGGCGACCACCTGTGGTGGGATCCCGAGACCCGATCACTCGAAGCCCCCCAGCGGCTGGTCTGGAGATCGCGGCCGATGATGCAGTCCATTGAGAAGCTGCTGAACTACCGCTTTGAGTGGGTGCTTGCCGGGCATGGAGACCGTATTCGTCTCTCCCCTCCCGAGATGACTGAGGCGTTACAAGACTTGGTCAGGCGCCGCGTGAATTCCATGCAGGCGAGTAATGGATCGTGATAAAGAGAGGCAATGGCTGATTTCCAAGTCGGTCGTGAATCTGTTCGCGACGTGATCCCTGCCGGCGACACATCGCATCCCATTCTGCGGTGGGTCGATCGAAACATCCTCTCCATCGGACGGGAGATGCGGCTATCGTATTTGCCGCCGCTTATGGTCTATGCGGCCTACGGGATTTCCGGTCTCACGAGCATCGTCGGCACCTTCTTCGTCAAGGACTATCTGGGTCTTTCCGCATCGTTTCTGGCTGCTCTCGGCTTTTGGGCCGGAATCCCCTGGGCGCTCAAGATGCCCATCGGTCACACGGTCGATCTTCTGTGGCGTTGGAAGAGCTGGCTGATCGGGATCGGCGCCCTCCTGCTCGCCATCAGCTTGGGCATCATGGCGGCCTTGATTGGCCATCGTGAAGCCATGACGGCGATCCTGCCGGCAGAAGTCTGGTTCGTACTGAGCGTCATTCTTGCGCCCGTCGGCTATGTCATCCAAGACGCCGTTGCCGACGCCATGACCGTTGAGGCGGTCCCCCGTGTGGACGACCGCGGCCAGCCGTTCAACGACGCCACGCGCAAGCTCATGCACGCGACGATGCAGACGCTCGGACGGGTTGCCATCATCGCCGGGGGCATTCTCGTGGCGCTGGTCAATGTGTTTGTCTTCACCGGCGTCGAAGGCCGTCCGCAGACGGAAGTCGTCCGCCTATATGAGGACATCTATCTGATGGCGTTGGTTGTTCCCCTCGTGTCGGTGCTCGGGGTCGGACTCGCCTGGTGGATCAAGCGACGGCATCTGTCCCGGCTGAAACGCGAAGGTTTTACGGCGGAAGACGCCAAGCGATTGGTGCAGGTGCGAGACGACTCAGCCGAGCCGACGCGTCCGAATTGGTGGATTCTGGGTGGGAGTCTGGCCTTTGGGCTCTTTACCCTGATCGTGGGACTCGGCGGTGTTCCCTACAGCGAAGAGGTTGTTTTTGCCGGCTCCATGGCGATCGTGCTGTTCCTCATGACAAGGCTCGTGCAGGAGCTGGAACCCGATAAGCGGTTTACCTTGGTAGGTACGGCGGTGGTCGTGTTTATCTTCCGGGCGATTCCCGGAACGGGTCCCGGTACCACCTGGTGGATGATCGACGAACTGAAGTTCGACCAGCAGTTCTTGTCCGTCCTGTCGTTGATTGGCAGCACGCTGACCCTGGCCGGCATGTTTGTGTTCCGGCGTTTCATGGCCGAACGGTCCATCGCGTATGTCGTGGGATTCCTCACGCTGGTCGGAACCATCCTCTCCCTGCCGGTCGTCAGCATGTACTACGGGCTTCACGAATGGACGGCGCGCCTGACCGGCGGAGTGGTCGACGCCCGCTTTATCGCCTTGATCGATACCGCCTTGGAATCTCCGCTCGGCCAGATCTCGATGATTCCGATGCTCGTATGGATCGCCAACTCGGCGCCTGCACGCCTCAAAGCCACGTTCTTTGCGGTGATGGCCTCGTTTACGAACCTTGCGCTTTCCTTGAGCCAGCTTGGCACGAAATATCTCAACGATGTGTATGTCGTCACCCGCGAGGTCAGGGACCCCACATCGGGCGCCACCGAAATCCCAGCCGACTATAGTCAGCTCGGTGATCTGCTGATCGCGCAGCTGCTCCTGGGATTGGCCTTGCCCTTTGCAGCAATTCTGTTCGCCCGGATCACGCGCTTCAAGAGTGCCTAAAAGAATAGTGAAACGCGGCGTGCTCTCATCCACCTGCCGGGCTTGCGGAGGTGCGCCCGCGCATCGCTCCCAGGCCTGGCCTCTTCTCGGATGATCCTTCACGCTGGCATCCCCTTGACCGCTGCGGTATCATGACCATCTAGGAGAATAGCTGGTTTTCAACAACCTGAATCAAGGGGGCGACCGGTTTCGACGGGGATACTGATACCACCGTGGCATGTCGAGCTCTCGGGGACTCGCTAACTCCGGGAAAATGCAACTGCCAATCAAGAACTGGCACTCGCAGCTTAATCAGCTGTGACGTTCTTCCATCTGAGGCCCGCGGGGGTGGAAGGGCGCGATGCAGCGGGCTGGTCCAAGGCCGGTGCTCAGCGGCTGAGGACGAGAACATTCTGGGCTAGCGGCCGTTCTAAGCCTGCCGACGGGCGTGGGTGGCTGCGAATGTAAATTGTCGGCTACACATGTAGATGCGGTGTGTTGACGATCTTCGGACAGGGGTTCAACTCCCCTCGCCTCCACCAAAATTATTCTTGCCGGTGACTAGCCGATATCACCCGGCATAGTCGCCGGTCAGGACTTAAAATAAAATACGCGTCATTATTTTCCCCATTTACTTCCCCCCGCATCCCATCTCAACACAGGGCCATTCGGCCTTAGAGTTGATCTTTTTCTAAACTAGGGAACTTCTGTGGTCACCGCTTTTTCGCGGTCTCCTACACTGCGCCTGCTCGTCTGCTTCTGGGTACGACATTGTTGGCATTGACGCCTCGCGTCGCCCTGTTGGGTTGGAAGTTGCCATGTACATTGTCTGTGCCCAGATTAAGAAGGAAGCAGCCCTGCCCACGGGCTGCTTCCTTTCTCATTTTTACTGACCATTCGTACTAGCATAACTGTCGTTTGGGAAGACTGGAACGCGAATCGTCTTTCGGTTTCTCCGCTCCGAATCTCGCCGGATCAACGTCGCTTCAGCTTGCCCCAGTCGGTAGTGATTACTGCCCTCATGGGGTGTTCTATTAGGTGTTACGAGAGGAAATAGGTGAGGGACGGCGTCACGACTCTGGATTAAGCTTTGCTAAGACTTGCTCGTACACTGTCCATCCAAGTGATTCAAGTTCCTGCCTGGCGCGCGGCGAGACAGCACCGGCGATCCAAAGTTCTCGCTGGGCGATACGAGGTCGATTGGGCACGGACGTCGACAGGGCCTGAGCGACCATCGCGACGCGCGAGGTCCAGAACAAATAATCGACGGGCAGCATCACGACGAGCGTCTTATTTTTGGTGTAGAGAGCCGGAACACGCGGCAGTACCAACAGCCGATCAACGGCGTCTATGTGCAAGTGATAGCCGCGCATCATTTGCGCCACGTGCTGGTAGAATACGACCAGTTCCTCAGAATTTGCCTCCTCGGCTACGGCCAGAAAGGCCCCACGGTCATCAACGCCGGTGAGTTCTTCAAGCGCGGTGGTAATGATCGTCGAGTGCCTCGGTGAATAGAAACCGTTGAGGAAGAAGCGGTGAATCTCCTCTTCAGTGATTCCCATCTTCAACAATTTGTCTCGGTCCATGGCCCGTAGATCGTTCGCTGAATGGTCGCGGACTTGTTCATCGAGGTACGACGTCCAGCGAGTCGCACTAAAGGTCATCCACAGAATGGCGCCGCCTGGCATAAAAACGTATCCGATCTGAGGGGCTAGATCAGCCGTGAAGGCGATCCAGGTCAATTCATTCAGTTCATCCTGCAAGGTGGGATTGGATGAATAGGGATCTACCCCGAACTGAAATGCGATTTTTCGCTTCAGATAAGAAAAGCCGATTGCCGATTTCGTCATGGAATCTTCCCGGTCGCTCCCCTCAAACTTGCTAAATTGTCCGGGCATGGCGAGAAACTCCAAGAGGCCACCCCCGACACTCGTCCCGAGACGGCCAGGGTCCGTGAGGAGTATCTTCAGCCCATGCAGAGGGTGTAAAAGTTGGAACTGGAGCGCATCGACAAACACCTCCGATTGGCGCGCATCCTTCAGTGCCGCAATGGCCTCGGTTTCTATGACTCGAGTTCGAAGCATAGGCATACCAACGGCAGGAAATGTCCCGAATTCAGAGTTCACCACAAAATGGTGCTGAGCGCCATCATTCACCACCTCGTCTTGGACTGAGTGGTGTGGCCCTTTGAGCCATTCCGGTGTGAGAAGCCCCGCTGCAGAGAACAGAGGAGGCACTTCCCATCCAATCGGTCCTGGCGATGGAGATGGAAGAGGCTCTCGCTCTTTGGGGACCGAACAGGCAAACAGGAGCGCACTGACAAGCACCCACCCAAGACAGCGGGCCGAAGCGTAAGACCCTGCTCGTCGGAGAGGGACTGCCGCGTGTGAGACGTTCATGAAGCTTTGCCGCACGCGTCGTGATGGCTTCATGCAGAGGCGTTTGCACAGTGGAGGGCCATGTCCTCTCGAGCCTACTCGAATGCGAATACCCATTCCAATCACTTTTCGGCTCGACGACTGTCCATCCTTTGGGATATTGAGATAATTCCTAAGCCGCGCCTCGAAATAGTTAGTTCGCCAGAACAACCTCGCGTAATTCAAAGCATAGTCTTGCTGTCACCGATGGTCGTTTCCCTCGCCACGAGTCAATTAATGCTACGGGTGGATGGCCACGTATTCCATGACGCAAGAAAGGGTGGTACTATTTCGAGGAACCGTTTGATAAGGAGTACCGCCCATGAAGGGTTCCCATTCTCATACACATGTTCACAGCCATGAACACATGCATGGATCGGCTCAGGCTCACAAACATGAACATGAGCACGAGCATGCCCATGCTCACGAGCATGGCACCGACACCGAGCGCCATGACCATCAGCACACTGGCGAGCACGGTGAACATCAGCACCAGCATTCACTATAGGTCGTGAATCAGGCTGCGAAAGCGCCGGCTTCATTTCAAAACGGAGTCAGGTGCCAACGATGGTAAGATCCATCGCCTCCACCAGAGTGTTGTCCTGCCACCCACGAGGACCATGCCTCGTGTGTTCTGGAAGAAGGGAGCCATGAAGAAATCGCTGGTGCTGATCGCTATGCTGCTGCCCGTGCTCGCGGGGTGCCAGTCCCATTCGTGGTTGGTGTATGCGAACCCTCCAGTGAACGGTGAGAAGCAGGGTCAAGAGTGTCTCTTCGACCTGTTCGGACTTGGTCGCAAGCTTGACCTGACCGGCAATGAGGCGATGCGCCTTGGCGGCATCGCAATAGTGCGGAGTGTCGAGTATCAGGTGAGCTCATTTCATGGGTGGGGAAGGGAGTGCGTCACAGCTCGTGGCGAATAATGGACCCAGTAGTTGTATGGTAGACGTCAATTCCGTTCGCTCCAACTGGCGGTCCCGAGGCTTCAGTTGCGACATATGGACTGATCCTCCCGGCCAAACCTGGGAAGATTATACGCATACGGCCGATGAGGTTGTGATGACGATGGACGGGGACGTCGAATTCGCAATCGACGGTAAAGTGCTTCGCCCACCAGTCGGCGAAGACTTGTTCATTCCCGCCGGCATCGTCCACAGCGTAAGAAACCGCGGGAGGACCACCTCCCGGTGGCTCTATGGGTACAAAATAGCCGGCTAATCAAAACCGCCTTTTCCCTCAATGACTTCGTTGGCCGTAGGCCGTTACCTACGGGAACCAGCCCGCTGATTTCACCAAAAAGTCAGTACTGCTCTGGATTTATTGGCATATCTTTGAGTACCCTAATGAGCCCCACATCAGGAACTCCATTTGCAGGTGCGTTCAGCCTATGGCGATGTTATGGAAGAACACGGTTGCAGGCGTGATGCTGGCCGGCTTCGGTCTCTCCGGTTTGGCGCTCGCGGTTGAACCGGTCGCACCCAAATCTGATTCCGGTCAGATGCAGACGCCTCAATTGCCGGTTCCCGCACAACCTCCTGCCGTCCCCAAGCAGCATGCGCAAGACGGTGAAGTGAAACCGCCCGTCAAGTCCCCGGCCCCTTTACAGGAGGGCAGCAAGGAGCAGCCGCCATCCGTGACACCTGGACCGGCGAAACCGCCGACAAAGGCGACGCACCCGCCTAACGGCAACACGCCGCCCAAGGCAGCCACAATGCCACAGCCTCCAGGAGAGATCGTCGGGAAGGACGGGGCACCTATGGTGCTGATCCCGGTCGGTGAATTCACGATGGGCAGCGACAAAGGGGACGACGATGAGCAGCCCATTCACAAAGTTTTTCTCGACAGTTTCTATATCGATAAGTTCGAGGTGACGAATGGGCGTTTTGCGAAATTCGTCGAAGCCATCCAAAGCGAGCCACCATGGGGGTTCGCCGATAAGGAAACTCCGGTGATTCGTCCAGACCAGCCCGTGCGCTGGGTCAACTGGATGGAGGCAATCGGCTATTGCCTCTGGGCGGGAAAACGGTTGCCGACGGAGGCAGAGTGGGAAAAGGCCGCGCGCGGGCCCGACGGCCGCGTGTACCCCTGGGGCAATGATATTCCGACCCCGGCGCACGCCGTGTTTGGTTTGAAGGAAGGGTCCGACACCGTCTCGGCGATCGGAAATCGTGACAAGGGCAAGAGCCCGTACGGAGTCCATGACCTAGCGGGAAATCTGTATGAATGGACAACAGATTGGTACGACGAAGAGTTTTATTCGAAAAACCCGGCCATCAACCCGAAAGGACCACTCGAAGGCACGGCCAAAGTGCAGCGAGGCGGGTCTTACATCAACGGGGCCTACCGTCTACGCTCGTCCTTCCGGACTAAGGGCGATCCCACCGAACACGATCCAAACGTAGGTTTCCGCTGCGCGGAAGACGTCCCCAAACAGCCATAACCCAAGGATTGAGTGCGATGAACCGTTATAGGGTGAAACCTGGCAGCCGGGTGCGATTGAAGGATTATGATCCCGATGATGCCGGCGACTACAAGAACAGCGACGATGGGAAAACGGCTGCAAAAAAAGAGGTTGAACGGCGGGTCGCCAGACTTGGCCAATTGCAGGAACGATTATATGCGAATGGTAGCCGGTCGTTGTTGATCGTGCTGCAAGGCATGGATTCGAGCGGAAAGGACGGCACGATCAAGCATGTGATGTCTGGGGTGAACCCGCAAGGCTGCAAAGTCGTTTCGTTCAAAGCCCCGTCAAACGACGAACTCGCTCGTGACTTTCTGTGGCGTGTGCACCGAGAGGTTCCGCCGAAAGGATTTATCGGCATTTTTAATCGATCTCATTACGAAGATGTGCTGATTACGCGTGTGCATGGCTGGGTACCCGACCGAGTGATAAGACGCCGATTCGACCAGATTCGAGAATTCGAGGAGATGTTGGTAGAAAACGGCACGGCCGTAGTGAAATTCTTCCTGCACATCTCCAAGAAAGAACAGAAGAAACGGCTGGAGGAGCGAATTCAAGACCCAGAGAAGCGCTGGAAGTGGAATTCCGGTGACCTCGAAGAACGGAAGCTCTGGGGAAAATACATGAGAGCGTTTGAAGATGTGATATCGGTCACCAGTACCGATTGCGCTCCGTGGTACATCGTGCCGGCGAACCGGAAATGGTTCCGCAATCTGGTGGTTGCGGATCGCGTCCTCCATGCGCTCGACGAGATGAAACTGAAGCTGCCACCCCATCCCCCCGGCGTCGATTTTTCCAAACTCCGGATCGTGTAAATCCTCAATTTCGGCAAATATCTTGGTACGAGATATGCTGTATGGCGATAGGCAGAAAAATCCCGACGACCCCATTGACACCATGATCTAATGAGCGTAGGAGGGGAACTGCGGCCCTGAAGAAGTTCCATTGAAGTGCGAGAGATCGGACAGACCGCGCGGCTGTCATCCAGGTCTCCCGTTGACTTCACCAAGAGAGGAGGGTGGATATGGACGACGCGACTCCACCTGGCTCGTTAGGCCCGCCGATGCGAGGGCGGGTTTCTCGTCGGTCGTGCTAGCCGGATCTCCGCTGGCTGTGCCGTGAAGGCACCACAGACCAACTGGGTATCAGCCTGTTTCGTCGGAGCATTCGTCGCTGCGCGAGGAACATAAGCGCCTGGGATTGACGACGTCTCCCACGACTGAAAACTCGCAGGACCTGGCCTCGGGCGGGTCTTCGGGCCGCAACAGTTTAATAGCAGTTCCGGCGTCCTAAGCGCCGACCACGGGCGACCTCCCACCACAGTGCAAGGTCGCCCGTGTCATTATTGAGTTCGTGAAAACAACCTCCAACTTCGTTCTCGCTGTGCTTAGAGGTTCAACGTACGCGAAACAGTACGCCTTCACCTCTTCGCTCGCTGCGGCCTTGTTGGAAGCTGTTTTGACGAACTGTGAGGTTTTGTTAAGGTCGGTCTGAGTCTCCGCTCGGCAACTCTATGTCATGCACACACACCGGGCTTTCAGCATTACATGTCTTGCTGACCAGTTCGGGCGTTCTTTCGCCGCCAATAAAAATAAAAGGGCAACCCTCCTGCCACTGTTGCCGCTCCATAGAAGGCTTCGACCGGTCGCTGCAAGAGGCTCGAGCCCACAACTAACGTGGCCCCCGAGACAAGCAGAGCCGGCAACACCGGATACCACGGACTGCTATAGGCGGGGCCCGGATCCTGAGTTCTCGAACGAAGAGGGAAAATGGCCGACAGGGTCAATCCCATAAAGAATGCCAGGACCATTCCACTGTAGATAATTAATTGTTCGAAGGTGCCGCTCACGATCAGTGCTGAAGCCCAAAGCGTCTGAAAGAGAATCGCACGTGCCGGGACGCCGGTTTCGGGATGGCGGTAGGCCAGCCATGGGGTGATCACGCCGTCTTGGGCCATGGCCCAGTACACGCGCGGGCCTGCCCAGGTCATGGCGCTGACGGCTCCGGCAATGGAAAGGCAGAGTATTGCCGCGACCAGCCGTCCGCTATCCGCTCCCCACAAGGCCGCCGCAGATTTCTCGGCGACCGGCACGATAGGTTCCTGAGCCAGCTCGGCGACCGACAAGGCGGACAGATACACGAGGTTCAACAGCACATACACAGCCGCAACGAATGCTGTACCGCCGATCATCACCCTCGGCAGTGTGCGGCGAGGGTTGGCGATTTCAGTGGCGATAAACCCGGCCACGTTCCACCCGAGATAACAATAGATGACGATGACGAGCGCAACAGCGAGGGATCCCGCCTCCGGGGATTCGACTACATGCCGATCCGACAGCCAGTCCCAATGCGCAGCGCTTGCCGATAAGCCGCCTAGAATCAGGACACCGATGGCCAGCACCTTCGTGCTCGTGATCATGCGCTGCAACCGGCCGCCGCCGGCCAGGCCTCTGCAGTGGATTAGCGTCACGAGCCACAACAGCGCCAGCGACAGCCCTTTGGCACGCCAACCAGTCTCGTCCGTGAGGGGGAAAATCCTAAAGGCATACGCTGAGAAACTAATTGCAGATGCGGCGACGGCTGCGCCGAAGCCGATCGTAAACGATGTCCAGCCGCTCAGAAAGGCCACCAACGGTCCATAGGCTTCGCGCAGATAGACGTAATCCCCGCCGGCATGTGGAAGCCGCGAGCCAAGCTCGCCATAGACCATCGCGCCGCCGATCGCAAAGAGGCCGCCCACGCTCCAAAGCAAGAGAATCAACATTGGATCGCCGAGATCTCTCGCCAGCAGCCCCGTGGTCGTGAAGATGCCGCCTCCAATGATGTTGCTGATGAGAAGGCAGCTCGCGGTAAACCAGCTGATGGTGTCGATGCGTCCACTAGAGCGAAGCACGTTGGGCCTTTCTTTTGCCGGGCGACTCTCCTACCATATCCGCCGATGGCTGAGAAGCCGAAGAAAAAGGCTCCCGCTGCCGGGGCCAGGCGCAGACGGAAGCCGGCCGGGCAGTCCACGGGTCTGAACGCCACGGAACTGCAAGCGGCGGCTCCTCCAGGTGAGGTGGCGGAGCTACACCGGGCGATCGAAGAGGATGGCGGCAGGGCCCTCGCAGTGTACCGGGAACCGTATGGAGGTCACTGGCTCGTGCTTGCGGCACTGCCGATCGCTCTGGTAGAGCCGACGCCGTATCAGCGTAACCTGTCCGATACGCACGTCAGAAAACTTGAAGCGGTCATCGGGAAACTTGGCCGGTTCCTCGATCCCATTATCTCGGTCCGCGTGCCGAAGGACCAGGCGGCTAGATATTGGACGCCGAACGGCCACCATCGTCTCTCGGCCATGCGCACCCTAGGAGCAAACACCATTGTGTCGCTGGTGGTTCCTGAACCGGCTGCCGCCTATCAGATTCTGGCGCTTAATACTGAGAAGGCCCATAACCTCCGTGAAAAGGCCCTCGAAGTGATCCGCATGTACAAGGAGCTCATGCAGTTGGACCATGCGACCGAAGAAGGCTATGCGTTGGAATTCGAGGAGCCGGCATTGATCACGTTGGGACTCTGCTATGAAGAACGGCCGCGATTCAGCGGGGGGGCCTACCATCCCGTGCTCAAACGGGTGGAGGAATTTCTGAAGAAGCCGTTGCGGACGGCCATCGAGTCGCGGCATGAACGGGCTCGGAAGGTCTTGGGGCTGGACGATGCGATCGTCAAACAGGTCGAGATCCTCAAGGCAAAAGGGCTGACCAGTCCCTACCTGAAAAGCTTCGTCGTCGCACGCGTCAATCCGATTCGCTTCCGGCCAAAAGACGCCCCTCCTCTTTCCTTTGACGACGCTCTGGACCGTATGATGCAGGCCGCTGCCAAATTCAATCCAGACAAGGTCAAAATGGACGATCTTGCCAAATCGGGAGGCGCGCCGGACGAGTCCGAGTAGCGCTTCCCGCCTTGTTTCTGTCGTAAAACCCCCCGTACAATAACGAGTCGTTGCTAAACCGGGAGGCCGTTATGGGTCTTGCTGACAACAAATGTATTCCCTGCCGCGGCGGCGTACCACCTCTTCCCAATGATCGAGCACAGGCGTTATTGAAGGAGCTCGGCCGCGGGTGGTCCTTGAGCCATGAAGGCCACCTCGAACGACTGTATACCTTCAAAGACTTCGCGCAAGCCTTGGCCTTCGTGAATAAGGTGGGTGCCGTGGCCGAGGCTGAGGGCCATCATCCTGATCTCCACTTGTCGTGGGGGAAGTGCAAGATCGAGATCTGGACGCATAAGATTAATGGACTGACCGAAAGCGATTTTTACCTGGCGGCAAAGGCCGACAGGGAATTTGAACCGTTCCGAGCAATGGCGGGTGGGTGATCACAGCGTGACTCCCGACGCGAACTCGACAGGGCATGCGATGGGCGACGCGCAGGTGGCGCTCGTCAACATGCCATTCAGCTTCTCGAAGTATCCTTCCATCCAGCTCGGCACCCTTTCGACGTTGCTCAAATCCCAGGGAATCGCGGTCGATTGCCATCACTTGAACGTGCGGTTCGCGTACAAGATCGGCGTGCCGCTGTACGAGCTTATTTGTGAGAAGCGCGCGCTCTTTGGTGAATGGCTGTTCTCCTATCTGCTATTCCGTGACAACCCCAAGCGAGCGGAATACCCCCGAGTCTTCAAGCCTGTCTTCGAGCAAATCGCCCAACAGAGCGGACAGCCGATCGGCTATTTCGAGGAAATGGCCACGAAAATTGCGCCGCAGTTTCTGACCTGGGCACTGACCGCAATCGATTGGGGCCGCTATAAGCTCGTCGGCTTCACCTCCACGTTCGATCAGAACGTGGCCAGCCTCACGATGGCCAAGCTGATCAAGGATCTCTACCCAGAAGTGACCATCGTGTTCGGAGGAGCCAACTACGATGGAGAGATGGGATTGGAGTACTTTCGAGCGTTTCCCTTCATCGATCACGTGGTCGTGGGGGAAGGCGAGGTCGCGTTTCCGGCGCTCGCTCATCAGGTGATCGCAGGACGTTCCACTGAGTGTCCACCGGGAGTGGCGTTTCGCCAGGAGGGTCAGGTCCGGCTGACGCCGAACGCCGCGCTTTTCACCGACTTTGCTCGGACCGGTCCGCCTGACTACGATGACTATTACCATTTGCTGGCTGAATTGGGCGAGACGGCCAAGGGGCTGGATCGGATTCTCTTGTACGAAGGCTCCCGCGGCTGTTGGTGGGGCGAAAAGCATCATTGCACATTCTGCGGCCTGAATGCCCAAAGCATGAAATTTCGCGCCAAATCGCCCGAGCACGTCGCCCGCGAAATGACCTATCTTTCTCACCGGTATGATACGGCCCGCTTCCGCCTCGTCGATAACATCATCGACATGAAATACATCGATGAGCTCTTCGGAAGGTTTGCGGCGGACCACTGCGATCTCGACGTCTTCATCGAGACCAAGAGCAATCTTCAGAAATCCCAGATCAAAACCTTGGCGCTCGGCGGGGTGAAGTGCATGCAGCCCGGTCTCGAAAGCTTGAGCGCCACTCAGCTCAAAGCGATGGACAAAGGCGTCACGCCGATACAGAACATTGTGTGCCTGAAGTGGAGTTACTATTACCGGATAACCGTCTCCTGGAATATTCTGTTGGGCTTTCCCGGCGAGACCAACGGCGATTATCTGCGTCAAATCGACTTGATTCCGTCTTTAGTCCATTTGCAGCCGCCGGAAGCCACGGGGAAATTCTGGTTGGAACGCTTCAGCCCGTACTATGCTCGGCCACACGATTACGGCGTGCGGATGACGGGCCCGGGATTGGCCTATCAATACGTGTATGATGCCCGGCAGGTCGACTTGAGCAAAATCGCATACGATTTCGAGTACGAATTGGAGAGCTGGCCGATCGATCCGCATGTCTATCAAGAGCTGGTGTCTGCCATTGAGAACTGGCAGCGGCTCCACGCCTCGAATGACCGTCCATTTCTGTATTATTCGAAGGCGCTGGGATATGTGACGGTATACGACGGGCGAAATCCCAAGGCGCCCACGCGACGCCGGTACGATGGATTGTCCGCCGTCCTTATTGAGATGTGCAACGAGTCACCGAGGAGTCTCGATCAGATCCGCGCAACACTCGATGAGTCCAAGACCGATCGAGAGCCGCTTGAATCGGCATTGGTCGATCTGACCACTAGGCGGGTGCTGTACGAAGAGCGTGGTAAGTATTTTACGCTTGCGATCCCCGAGCATCCCTACCTATAGCGGGACGCTGAAAAATGGCGTTGGCTGGTTCGCCACTCCTTTGATTCTACATGGACAGCTTCTCGGCCACGTTCCGCATCTGCACTCCGTGCACCAGTGACGCACCGCCCCGGATGGCACAAGCCACGTGCACGGCTTCGGTCATTTCCTCCACATTCGACCCCTTTTCCAGCGACGCCTGTGTATAGGCATCGATGCAATAGGGGCACTGCACCGTGTGGGCGACCGCCAGTGCGATCAACGCCTTCTCTCGCTCGGTCAGCGCTCCTTCGGCAAAGACCGCGCTGTAATAACTCAGGAACTTGTCCCAGAGCGCTGTGTTCCCTTTGCCCATGTCTGCAAACTTGCTCAAATCATGCGGATGGTAATAGGTGTCCATACGACGCTCCCCTCGTGAATGGATGGACGGCGTTGACGAGTGATTACGCGTTGCTTGGAGGCTCCGGATCGGCTTGGGACAAGACCTGGGAAAACCGACTCCCGACGATGGCGGACACTTTCGTCATCAAATCGGTGACTTCCTGCCATTCATGTGGCAGCAGATCCTGTTTGAGTTGCGGGTGGATTGCCCATTGTGCCTCAACCTGCGAGCCGTTGCGGCTGACCAGGACGCGAAGCAGCTCGACGTCCCATGAGGTCGCTTCAGCTCCGGGGGATTGAGGTTGGCCGTTGGATGGGCCTGACGGAGGTATTGATGTGGCCATGCGTTGTTCTCCCTGTGGGTCCCACCTCATCATATCGCACTGTGATTCCTCCTGTATATTGCCAGTCTATTCCGAGATCGTGGCGCCACGGCGAGCATCAGGACCGCAGATTTTCCCCGATGACTTCGAGCATTTCGTGATGAATCTGACCATTACTTGCCACGAGTTCAGGCTGATAGATCGAATGGGCGTTGCCGCGGAGATCGGTGATGCGCCCTCCAGCTTCCCGCACGATCACCGCGCCTGCGGCCATGTCCCAAGGGCTGAGTTTGACCTCCCAAAATCCATCGAAACGGCCAGCCGCGACATAACAAAGATCCAAAGCCGCGCTACCGGTGCGCCGCACGCCCTGGGCCTTGAGCGCGAAGCGCGCGAAGTGATCAAAGTTGTTGTTCGGCGTGTCGCGGATGTCATAGGCAAAGCCGGTGACGGTGAGGGCCGCCTCCAGCTCAGCGGTGTGCGAGACGGCAATTGAGACGCCGTTCAAAAACGCTCCTCGGCCGGTTTCTGCGGTAAACAATTCGTCACGCGTTGGGTCATAGACCACCCCAACGAGCAATGCACCATCGCACTCGACTCCGATCGAAACGGCATAGACGGGAAATCCGTGCGCAAAATTCGTGGTGCCGTCCAGAGGGTCGATGATCCAGCGGTAACGCGATGGTGCATCCGCTCCGACTCCTCGTTCTTCTGCGAGCGTGCGATGGCTCGGGAAATGCCGGCGGATATGATCGATAATGCATTCTTCCGCCGCGTGGTCAGCATCGGTGACCAAATTGAACGGAGTCTTGTGTCGAATGTTGAATCCAGAACGCGCGTAATTCAGCAACACTTTGCCGGCGGCCTTAGAGGCCTCTACCGCAACCGAGAGCAGGCGGTCAGTCGAGACCTGCGTGTCTTCAGAGTGCAGCATGCGCTGATCTTAGCACGGCACGCGAGTCGTTCACTGATGCATGCAAGCCATATTCTTGAGTCTTGGTATTGACTTGCTCTGCGAGCAAGCATATAAAGCAAGCATGCTTTCTTTGGAGTGTGTCCTTGGAAGAGCTCACCGATATTCTGGTCGGCCTTGAACAGCGAATCAACGCCTACAAGAATCGACTCCACGAACTCGAAAAAAAACGTCGTCGGCTCGACGACGAAATTGCCACCATCAAGAAATACCTGGAACTCGCCGAGACGCTGCATCGCGTGGAGGCGGACAAGGCGAAGCTGGCGACACTGTCGACGCAGCTCATCACCGACGAAAAGGGCGCTCGTGCCCTTCCTGTCGATGTCACGGATCAATCACGGGAAATTCTTCTAGGACGGAGTAAATATGCCGGGAAGAGCGTTCCGGAAGCGGCCTATCAGGTGTTGCGTGACGCGAACCGCTCCATGCATGCCAAGGAACTCGTCCAGCGTCTGGTCGAGGGCGGTCTGCACATCAAGGGCAAAACGCCGCTCACGTCTGTGGCGACTTCGCTAAAGCGGGATAAGCGCTTCCGTAAAGTGGGCCCAAACACCTTCGAGGCGACCGAGGAGGTGTTGAGCCACGCGGTATGAGGATCGTCATCTCATCAAGAAGGACTCAGCATTTCGAAGGGAGGTGAGAGTCTTGGCGACGAAGAAAGCAGCAAAGAAGAAAAAGAAGTAAGCCCCGCCTCGATTCTAGCGCCGGGGGCGAGGCCACTCGCTCCCGACGTTATCGGGTTTCCCAGGACGAATACAGCGCACACCCTTCCCTCTGTAGCACATCAACAACGCAGGGATACACGTCGATGACTAGGAAGCCTGGAGGGCCACTGCCGTTGCGGGTCTTTGAGATGAGGAAAGGGAGGGACTGAATTCGGCTTGTGAGATCGTCTGATCGGCGTTTAGCAGCACCCAGCATTCGGGATGATCGAGAATTTGCTTCACCAGACGGGTATGTAAGGCATGTCCGGATCGGTCGGCAATCAGATGTCCGATAAAGGGCAGACCCAAAAGCGAGAAGTCACCGATGAGGTCCAAGACCTTATGGCGTACAAATTCGTTGGAAAACCGCAGACCGGATTCATTCAGGATCCCGTCTTGCGAAAGGACGACCGTGTTCTCGAGATTGCCGCCACGGCCAAGTCCGCGGGCCCAGAGCGCTTCAACTTCCTGCAAGAACCCGAAGGTCCTGGCTTCAGCGATCTCGGTCGCAAACGCATGCGTGGAATGATCATACGTATAGGTCTGCGTGCGGATCATGGGATGGTCGTATTGGATCGTATAGGTAATCCGTGGCGTGGAAGAGGGCTCGATCCTGATGCGCCGGGATCCATCGACGATTTCCAGTGGTCGGGTGATCTTCAAGAATGCTCGACGGCGGTTTTGGGCTTTCACACCGGCCGATTGGATCAATCGGACAAATGGGGCTGAGCTACCATCCATGACAGGTGCTTCAGCGGCATCGATGTCGACAAAAACGTTATCGACGCTCAAGCCTGCCAGCGCGGCGAGCACGTGCTCGATCGTTTTGACTTGGAATCCATTTCCACTGATCGCCGTACAGAGTTCCGTCGGAACAAGATGATCAACAGACGCCGCCAACATCGCTCCGGCGTGCCCATTGCGGTTCACAAACACCACGCCGGTGTCCGTGGGCGCCGGACGAAGCGTGAGCGTCACCGGCTTTCCTGTATGTAATCCGACTCCCGTACAGCTAATCGGATTTAAGAGGGTTTGCTGCTGTCTCACAGGCAGAGCCTCCAGTTACCACAGTGGTTCACAGCAACTTGAGTGCCAACGAAATTTTATGGATAAATTAGTCATAAGTTATTGAATGTACATGTAATTATCACATGCTATCTCTATTGCTCATCTGTTGCGTAAATGTGACATGTGTGACTTTCAGTGGAATCAATCTAAAGAATGGGTAAGAAATGGCGACTCAAACCCGCTCGCGAAGCGACCTGGCATTCACTGGCAGGTGAGCACGAGAAACCAGAGCTTAGCGCACTGAGCCCGAGGAAGGCAACCCATAGCGAGAATACACAGCGTTACTCTGCCGAAGACGAAGAGCCTAAGAGCCCTGGCCTCTATGGCCGTGGATCCAGCTCGATCAGACCTTTGCGAATCGCCAAAATTGCTGCCTGAGTGCGATCATAGACCTGCAGCTTGTGAAAGATATTCCGCACGTGATTTTTCACGGTCTTCTCGCTAAGGTCCAAACTGTTGGCGATTTCTTTGTTGGTCTTTCCATCCGCCACGAGCCGCAACACCGTGATTTCCCGCTCGGTGAGATCGTGCTCAACCCACCCGGGTTTCTTCCCCTTCTTCTGGGCCATCAGTGAAAACTCGGCGAGAATCTTACTCGCGACCGACGGATGGATCAGCGACTCCCCTCGGTAGATGGCTCGGATCGCGGCCACGATTTGGGACGACTCGGAGTCCTTTAAGAGGTAGCCGGTGGCACCGGCGCGGACGAGATCGAAAATATATTGCTGTTCCTCATACATGGTCAGCGCGACGATGCCGATATGGGGAAACTCCCGCTTGATCTGACGCGTGGCTTCCACCCCGCCCATCCGCGGCATGCTGACGTCCATCAGAATGACGTCGGGCATCAAGGTTTTCGTTTTCTCGACCGCCTCCATCCCATCCTGCGCCTCTCCGACGACGTTGAGGTCATCCTTTGTTTTGAGAATGGCGGCCAATCCTTCCCGCACCACCCGGTGATCATCAGCGATTAACACTTTAATTTTCTCCATCGTCTACCCTCTCTTTTTTCCCGAGCGGCACTTCGACGACAATCTGGGTACCCCGCCCCTTTTTAGAATCGATTGTTGCCTCGCCACCGACGAGCTTCGCCCGTTCCACGATTCCTCGCACGCCGAAGTGGTCCCATTTCTCCGGATTGTGCAGGACCTGCTCCATGTTGAATCCGACGCCGTTGTCTGAGATGACGACTCTGAGCTTCTCGAGGTCGATCGTCAATTGCACCGACACCCGGTCGGCCTTGGCGTGTTGGACGACGTTGCTCAAGGCTTCCTGGACGATCCGGAACAGAAAGATCTTGGTGCGGGGAAACAGAATCTGCTCATCGCCGGTCACGGTAAAGTCGGTCTTGATGTGATATTGCGTCTCGTACGATTTGAGATAGTTGGTAAGTCCCGGAATGAGCTCCATCTTGTCGTATTGAAGAGGACGGAGATTGAAAATGACTTGTCTGGCTTCCTGAATCGCAAGCTTGAGCTGCTCCTTGCTTTCTCGCAGGGTGGCCAAGCTCGCTTTGGGATTTTTGCGGATCAGTTGTTGGGACAGTTCAAGCTTGAAGCCGACGCCGGCGAGGCTCTGGACGAGTCCGTCGTGAATTTCGCAGGCGATCCTCGTGCGTTCCTCGGTCACGGCGGCCCCTGTTTCCTTGACATACAGCCGGTAAAGCGACTGATACTTGTTGAGGGTTTTCTCAATCTCGGCGGTCGCCCTGATTCGCGCTTCGATCAGTTCCCACATAAACTTGGCACTGGCGCCCCCGAGGATCGTCACGCCCATGCGATGAAAGTCTTGAAGCGACTGCCAGACGTCCGCACTACCCGACACGTCGATGATCAGATCGACGCGTTCCAGATTGAGCAACATTCGGTAGTCTTGAGTGACGGGAATTTTCAACCGCTTCGCGAGGGAGAGGCCGGGTGCCGAATCCTCGATTTCGGCCACGGCGACGATGTCGACGAGTGGATCGTTGGCGAAGATCTCCATGAGCGCCTTGCCGCCCCGTCCGGCTCCGATGATCGCCACGTGGGTGACGCCGGGTGCGCCGCTCTTTCGGGTCTCTTTCGACGGTTTGGCCTGCGAGGCCGGCATGTGCCCCTCTTTGGTCGACGTCCTCGTTGTGTCTCGACGAACGGAGGGAGAGGAAAGACGCCTCAGCGGGGAATCCAATCGTGTCTTCACCGCTCGCGGCGCTGCTGGGCCAGGGTTCTCAACTCGTCCATGAATTGGTCGATGTCCTTGAACTCCCGGTAGACGGAGGCAAAGCGCACATAGGCCACTTGATCGAGCTGATGCAATTCCTTCATCAACTCCTCGCCCACGATCCGGCTTTCAATCTCCGTCTCGCCCATCTCTTGAATGCGCTTCTCGATCCGGTCGGTCACGGTCTCGATGGTCGCCGTGCTGATCGGCCGCTTCTCGCAGGCTTTTTTCAATCCTGACAGAATTTTAGCCCGATCAAACGTTTCCCGCCGTCCGTCTTTCTTGACCACGACCGGAAGGATTTCCTCCACACGCTCATAGGTGGTATATCGGCGCTTGCAGCCCAGGCATTCCCGGCGTCGGCGAATGAGCTCGCCTTCCTTCGCCATGCGCGAGTCGACCACTTTGTCTTCCAGCTCATCGCAGAAGGGACATTTCACCGGCGGTGATCCTGCCCTCTTGTGAGGTTAGTAGGAGTGAAAGATCGGGAAACGGCTGCAGAGTGCCTTGGCCTGGCTGCGGACTTCCTCCAGAACCCCAGGGTCCTGCCGGTGTTGCAGGACTCGATCCACCAGGGCGACGATCTCTCGCATTTCGGCTTCCTTCATCCCGCGGGTTGAGACAATCGGCGTGCCCAACCGGATGCCGCTCGCCACAGCCGGCGGCTTTTCATCGTAGGGCACCGCATTCTTATTGACGATGATGCCGGCCGCGTCCAGTGCTGCGTCCGCTTCTTTGCCGGTGATGCCCTTGTTGGTGAGATTCACCAACATGAGGTGCGTATCCGTCCCTCCGGACACGATCTTATAGCCGCGCTCCAACAGGCCCTGAGCCAAGACACGCGCATTGGCGACGACCTGTTGCTGATAGCGCTTGAATGGTGGTGAGAGGGCTTCCTTAAAGGCAACTGCTTTGGCGGCAATGACGTGCATCAAGGGTCCGCCCTGCATGCCGGGAAACACGAACTTGTCAACGGCCTTGGCGTGTTCCGCCTTGCACATCACCACACCGCCGCGAGGGCCGCGGAGGGTCTTGTGCGTTGTCGTGGTCACGAAATCTGCATAGGGGATGGGATTGGGGTGCAAGCCTGCGGCGATCAAGCCGGCGATGTGGGCAATATCGACCATGAGGTAGGCGCCGACCGATTGGGCAATGGCCTGAAATTTTGGAAAGTCCAGCGTCCTGGCGTAGGCACTTGCGCCGACCACGATCATGCGAGGGCGGCATTCTTCGGCGAGCTTGCGAACAGCGTCAATGTCGATGGTTTCCGACTGTCGATCAACCCCGTACGAGAACGCGCGAAAAATCATTCCGGAGAAATTGACTTTGCTGCCGTGGGTCAAATGGCCTCCCTGCGCCAAGTCCATCCCCAGAATCGTGTCTCCGGGCTTGAGCACCGACAGGTAGGCGGCCATATTGGCTTGCGAACCGGAATGCGGTTGAACGTTTACATGCTCGGCGCCGAAAATCTGCTTGCAGCGTTGAATGGCGAGGTCTTCGACTTGGTCCACATGTTGGCAACCGCCGTAGTACCGCTTGCCGGGGTACCCTTCCGCATACTTGTTCGTCATCAAGGAACCCTGCGCGGCAAGGACGGCAGGACTGGCGAAGTTCTCAGAGGCGATCAGGAGCAGCTTGTTTCGCTGGCGTTCTTCCTCGGCATCGATGGCGGCATAGACTTCGGGATCCGTGGCTTGTAACGCATCCAGTGACCCCACTGCATCTTTCATGGACATTGAACGTGCCTCGTCCGGTTGTTGATACACCGAGGGAAATTAGGCCGTCGCGGTTTCAGCATCCTGTTTCTTCACGACACGCACCGTGACCGCGGCGGTAACCTCCCGCGGCAATTTCACCGGGACCGTAAAGGTGCCGAGCTCTTTGATGGGGTGAGGCAGCTGAATTTTCCGCCGGTCCACGGTATAGCCCTGTGCGGTCAACCCCTCGGCAATGTCCTTAACCGTGACCGACCCGAACATCTTATCGTCCTTGCCGACCTGAGCCTCCACCGTGAGCGTGACAGTGGACATTTTCTGGGCATGCGCTTCGATCTCGAGCTTTTCCTTCTTGGCCCGTTCGGCGGCGACGCGCTTGGTATGCTCAAACGATTTGATATTCCGGTCGTTGGCGAGCACGGCCTTGTTACGAGGGAGTAAGAAGTTTCTCGCAAATCCATCCTTCACGTCGATGAGGTCGCCGAGGTGACCGACCCCTTCCATCGTCTCTTGCAGAATGACCTTCATGCTGCTAACTCCTTCTGTTGGAAAGGAAAAGAGGATACTGGAGGGGCAGAAGAAAAGTCAATCGTGGATTGCTGCAGCGAGCGAGTTCTAGTACCCGAACGCCGCCTGTGGGTGGCTAGACTCTCGTCAGCGAGCGCCCGTATTATGACCGCACCCTCTTCAAGGCATTCCATCATGACAGCACGAGAACTCATCGAGCATTGGGCCGCACGACTCACGGCGGAGCAGACGCAGCTTGGTACAGCCCAAGGCGACCGGCCGCTGACACCCGTGAGCGGACGTCTCCTGGAAACGGTCGGAACGCTGTATCTCTACGAGTTTCGGCTTCCTCCTGATGGCGTATTGGCCATGGATATTCCCGTCTCGGTCGTCCCTGATGACGAGATCGAACCGGCCGAAGGGCTCGTCTTGAGTTGTAAGGACGGCGTGGCCTTGGTGCAAACTTTCGACGCCGTCGGAACCACTATTACGAATGCGACGATTGTCCCCGATCGGGGAGGCTTTCTCTTAAGAGCGGCGGAAAGATTCGCTCACATGTTGGCGCAACCCGACTCCTACCGGCTGGGTCCTGCCGATCGACTGGCTCCAGTGTTCGGGACGCCGAACTCGTTTGATCAGGGTAGCGCTTCCTCGGCTTCCGTCCTGACGACGCTGTGGACGGAGGATCCATCCGTGCGGCAACAGAAAGTGGCGGCCACGGCGATCGAGCTCATTCGGGCGAACAAACGCATCCTGCTCGTGTGCCCGGATCATCACGCGGCGGACGAGATCAGCGGATCCATCGCGCGAGCCATGAAGGCTGGGGGGCTCGTCTACAAAACCTGGGTGAGCCGATATGAAATGACGGTGGCCCATCAGGCGTTCGGCTTACCGATTCACGAGCTGGGCTTCGAAGCACAAATGCATCAGTTTTATGCGAAGTCGCGGGCGGACAAAGCTGCGCTCCGCCGGAAATACGAACGGTTTCGGGAACTCACGCCGATCTTGGCGTACAAAGGGCATAAGCAAAAGGATCTCGATGAGGTCCGGTTGCTGGAATGGCGCCTATTGACGCAGTTGAGCGACCTTCAGGCGAAACAAAAAGAGGCGCAGACGACGCTGGCCGAATATGAAAACCTGCCGCTTCTGCGCCGCCTCACCATGCAGGCGGTGGGGAAAAATGTGGACTCGCTCCATCAGTATCTTGTCCTCTACGAGACTCAAATCGCCGCGTTGATGAAAGAACTCGACATTGCCAAGGCTCGCATCGACGAGCTCGTGCCCGAAGCCGCAGTCCCCAAGGATATGCGGCCGGAATTCGAAGACCTAAAAGAAGAGATCGTGCGATTGGGTGGGACGAAAAAGATCCGTGAGCTGCTTGCGGCCGAAGAAGACACCAACCGCCAGGCATTTATTCAAAACCGGCGCCTGGTGATTACGACGGCCGACCGGGTGTTGGCCGACCCGCTCTTCAACCGTGTGCGATTCGATGTCCTGATCGCCGACAATGCGCCATGGATTTCGGTGCCAAGTCTGCTCGGAGCCGCCGGACTCGTCCGCGAGCGGATCGTGCTCACGGGTGATCAGCGGGACATCGCCAGGGCCGGTCGCTGGCAGATGGACGAAATGGCGTGGAGCCAGCGTTGACAAGCACGAATTGCTGAGAGGCGCTTGACGTCAGCGAGCGAAATTCCGGATAATCCCCTTCCCACTCTCCCAATGCCTCACGGAGTGAGAGCCCGATAAGCCGAAGTGGCGGAACTGGCAGACGCACTAGATTCAGGGTCTAGCGCCCGCAAGGGTGTCCGGGTTCAAATCCCGGCTTCGGCACCACTCATTCGATTATCCTAATTTGTCAGTGAGTTAGCCAACTGCGATTTGGCAGGTGTTACGGGGGTGTTAATGGCAGCGTCGAGCTTGGCCATGGCGGAGTCTAATCGTTCCGCCTTTACCGTGCGATATCGAAGAAATCACACCCTTGCTGTTGATACCGTTTCCCAAAAATGAACCGGCATATTCGACGGCATAACGAGGGTGTCGGCGCTTGTCCATATCGTTCAGCGTTCGAGAGCTGTTAGGTTAAACGCCCTAGAATGTTTCACGAGAGTATATCTGAACTTGCTGAGTTATCCATCCGACATTGATGCCACTGACCTCTTAATCGCCCCATAGACCTCATCACCGGACTGTCCCTTGGTTAATACTTCAAGGGCGCCGGCTTTCTCCATCGCATAGACGAAATAGTCTCTGGTATCGAAGGTGAGGCCCAGAATGGCCACGTGAGGATACTGGCTTGTGATGAGCCGAGCAGCCGTGATCCCGTCCATTTTTCTCAAATTGATATCCATGAGCACGACGGCCGGCTGGAGTTGGCCGACACTCTCCACAGCCTCCTGGCCATCGCTCGCTTCGCCTACCACTTCAAGATCGGAATAGCATGACAGCAGGCTTCGCATGGTTTCCCGAAACATCAGGTGATCGTCCACAAGTAGTACCCGAATCTTCGATTGGGCAGCCATAAGAACACCTCGACCACGTATCAATGGCTTCATCCGCGTCGTGCGAAACAACGGGACCTGCTTCAAGGATTGTGGCTAGTTGACCGACAGCGGGGGATGGAAGTGCTCGTCCAGGAAATAACGTGCAGGTGCAGACGCATGTGGCGGTAAAAGAGAGAAGAGCGCAGTCGAAAAGTGCGCTGGCTCGGAAGGGATGGCAAGTCCCAGAAGCAGACTTGAGACAAAGTCATCTTCGGAACCATCCAGATCCCAGAAGCTAATTGGAGCACCGAGCATCTGCAGGAATACACCGGCACAGAGCAGAGTGATGAGTAAAAGACGAAAGATCGTTGTGGCGCGCATGCCCATCATGGGGCGCAAATGTAATGCTTGTCTCGAAGATTGTCCAGCGTTGGCTTACACGTCCTGTCGTTGGTCGAGAGGGTCGGATCTCTGCGTTGTCTGTAGGCAGGCTCTGACCGTGCGGTTGTTGCCCTATGATTGCGAGGCGCTTTTCCGTCCTGTGATGTCTCGAAAGACGAGAATGACTCCAGGATGAGAGGGATACCCTTGTATGTCGTACCAATGCTGGTCCCCGGGATAGAAAAACTCGAATTTGATGGGCACATGATCTTTGAGTGCCAAGTCGAGTTCTCGCTCGGCGAGAGTACCCTTGAGGTCTGGAAATACTTCCCACATCGATTTACCAATCATCGCTTGAGGGTCTTGCCCGAGCCGTCTAAAAATATCGGCTGCGGCCTTATTCATCGCCACATATTTCGCGCTTCCATCGAGCTTGACGACAGCGTCTTCAACGCTGTCAAGCATGGCCATGAGGTCGTCTTTCCCAAACGGTGTTTCCATAATCAACACCATAGCAGAATAGTCTTCGTCGCCTAGATGCGAAAAACACTGAAATCGTTTTGGAGAAAGACTGAGTGGCACATGTGGCTGTAGCACAGATACGTAGGCACAATCGTACACCAATCGGCGCACCTTTTCGTATATCTTCCCACAAATTTTAACTGTTCTGTCGTCACTGAAGGACTCGGCCTTGCGAGAAGACCACGCGAAAGCCAAAAGAGAAGAGTGGAAAGCCAAAGGAAATCCACCGTGCGAACACCGGACGCTCAAGCTGCTGTATACCGTCGAGAATTATATTACGGGCGACTATGTGTGCATTGAATGCGGCGCACTAATTGGTAAGGTTTCAAAACCCTGATCGTTTCCTACAGGAAGACTTTCAGCGAGTGATTAGTGACCTACTCCTATAACTCATCCACTTCATCCGGAAAAAGGTCCCGGTTCTCCATTACGATATCCCACCACGTGCAGCCCAGCTCTTGAGCAATTCGTTCGATGTGGGCTTTGAGTCGGTCGTCCCATTCATGCGCCCACTTCCTGAAACGAGTTGTTGAAGAGATAAGTCGGAATCTTCTGTTGGGACCATCTCTGCACCTCAGCCCCGAGAAGGTCTGTAAGCGCCTGGATGGTCA
>Ga0207645_10000134_pt1 | contig 56602 bp, 52 predicted proteins | sample KBSM53metaG_FD_184331 | JGI IMG/M metagenome (GOLD analysis project Ga0207645, IMG submission 184331) | Miscanthus rhizosphere microbial communities from Kellogg Biological Station, Michigan, USA - KBS M5-3 metaG (SPAdes) (version 2) | ecosystem: Host-associated > Plants > Roots > Rhizosphere >...
CGATGATCTGACAGCTGAGAAGCCGGACACCGGACAATAATGTCGTCGGGGTGAGCGAGGCGGGACCTGGCTCACCCTCGGTGCCGGTCTATGCCTTCCCCGTTCGAATTCCAGGAGCCGTCGTGAGTTTGATAGCGCTAAACCGCGCGCCAATCAATCAACTCCAACTTCACCCGCTAGGTTCTTTTGCAACCACACTGGTTACCAGGACAGGACAACTCAGCCCCATCTGTATCCATCTCAGGAGCCACCTGGTTTGTGGATTCTTGTGGGGTTAGGTGTCTGAGTTGAGATTCTCGGAATTTCGTAAACCGCAGGTCGCCCGTTCAATCCGGGTCGCCGGCTCCAGTTTTTCCCACGGCGTTTCAACACGGCCGGTAGCAGTGCGGTAGGCTGAATTCTAAGTCTCATACTCTGCCATGCGATTCTAGAGAGGCAGCGAACCAACAAACCGCAGGTCAGGATCCGCCTTCGCTTGTTTGCCTTCCGAAACTTGCGAAGTGCTTTGCATTAGGTAGTTTCCATCCTAACCCAGGACCACTTGCCACTTCTCAAGTAGACGCTTTCTATCTGTCTCTGGCTGATATGCAATCAGCGAGTTACAGCAGCAGATTATAGGCTGCCTCGCGTTCATCCCCGACTAGCTGCTTCTGGATTGTCGGTGTTTCTAGATTTCTCCGGCTCTGGGATTTGGATCAACTGGTCGACGATTGTATCTAGGGGGCCGTAGGTTGAGGTCGTGTTGCCACTCATGAAGTCTGCGATGATACTTCCCATGGTCACTCGGGCTGTATCCTCGAAGTAGACGGGGTCTTGGCCAACCGCTTCACTCTCGAGGCTTGCCTCAGCCAAGGAAGTCCAAAGCAACTCTCCCGTCTGCATATCCCATAATTGAATTGATAGTCGCATGTAACTCGAACGAATACGGGAAATCTTCAAGGCAACAGGAGGAAGCTCCCACCGATCCTTCGTGATCTGCATGAACTCAATCAGTTTGGGTTGAAATACATAGCGTGTGCCGATTGCCGTCCCCAACTTCTTGAGCGGGCCACGGTCCAACACATGACTCTGCAGCGCCTCGTTTCTCATCCGTGTGTACTCGTTTGCGAGATCGTTCCTATTAATCAGGCCGGCCGCTGCCTGCTGGGTGATAACCTTGAAGCTCGGTCCAACTGTTTTGAGAACCTGTGCCAGGATGGATTCTAAGCCCGTCTCACTGCCAAGCAGTCTCGGCGGGGCCAAGGCTCCGAATATCGCAACCGGCTCCTGTGTGAGCACCGCCCGATTGAATGTCGGAGAAGGGGGGCTCGAATTCGTACGGACATGCCAGCCATAGATGGGGCTGGAACTGGAGCATCCAGCCGTAAGCACCACAATCAGGATGAGAGCTGCACGCTGCAGAGCCAAGGCCTGCAGGGTTCTTTTCATAACGATACCTCCGGCCTTCTGGCAAGGCCATGCCTGTGACCGCAGCAAATAGTAACAGCGAAGCATAGGCCTATGCAGGCGAATTTGTAAGAGCGTTCAATGGGCGCTTCCTCCCTGTTGCAAATCGGACGCCATGCAGCTGAAGTTTGGCCTCCCTGCGAAGCATTCATGCCCTGTCCATAAACCACAAATCAAGGCGAAGGAATTTTTTACTACTAGATTCGTTGAGGCGACCTCTCCTGACGAAGCTGCTTCTAAAGCAATAGATGCAGTCAGGGAGGAGATGAACGCATTCTTTCAAATGACCCACAAAATCTTTGGACTTTGTCGGTTGTTGAAGTGTGGGAGGATGCATAACTGTTTGACGCTCATGCCCCTGGTTCGTGAAACACTTCAGTTCTTTGGAGATCGGACCTTGGCCCAGATCACTCCCAGGCTCATTGTGGAATATAAGAGGAGCCGCTCAGCAGTGGGTGTGAAAGCAGCCACGATCAACCGGGAGTTGACGTGTCTCAAAAGGGCCTTGCCAAGCGGGAATGGGAGTGGTGCCGCGATAATCCGGTGAGCCATGTGTCCGCAGAAAAGGGAGCGAACAAAGCCACATGTTCGCGACGCGGTTGGTTCAATCCGGTGTGGATTTGTACAAGGTGCAAAGGCTTCTGGGGCACAAATCGCCGATGATGGCGCAGCGCTATGCCCATCATTACCCAGAAAGTTTGCGAGATGGAGTGGAAACCCTAGACCGACACGCGCAGTCTGACACAAGATTGACCACAGCGGCAGCGAGTTGGAAGGGAGGTGTCTCGCAAGTACTTGAAGAGATGGTGGGCGATACAGATATCGAACCTGTGGCTCTTCCGTGTGAACGATATTTCGCCGCCGGCCGACTGAAAGCTATTATCTTTTCATTGGGTTGTGCTACCATCGACAGGATTTCCCCCAAGCTGCTTTGGAACGGATCCTTCCAACAGGCATGACACTAGTGACCGGCCAACGCATACCCGTCTCCCTCGGAGAGCGGAGCTATGAGATTGTCCTCGAGCCAGGCTCCAGCCGAACGCTCGGTGACCGCCTCAAGCCACTCATTCAGATAGGCAAAATTGGCATCATCACCGACCGTCACGTGGCGCGCCACTATCTCAAGCCTACAGTCGAGTCGCTGAGGCAGGCAGGACTTGATCCGGTGTCTATTGTCTTGCCGCCAGGTGAACGCACGAAGACCCTCGCGACCGTCGCGCGGATCCTCGATGTGCTTGCCACACATCGGTTCGAGCGCCGTTCGGTGCTCCTGGCGCTGGGCGGCGGCGTCATCGGCGACCTCGCAGGGTTTGCCGCCTCGGTCTACCAGCGGGGCATCCCGTATGTGCAGGTCCCTACGACGCTGGTGGCGCAGGTGGATTCCAGCGTTGGAGGGAAAACGGGCGTCGATCATCGCCTTGGCAAAAATCTCATCGGCGCGTTCCATCAGCCCAAAGGCGTGATCATCGATCCGTTCATGCTCCACACGCTGCCGCGCCGCGAGTGGATCGCAGGGCTTGCTGAGGTGATCAAGTACGGCATCATCGCCGATGAAGACTTGTTTTCGTTTTTAGAAGCCTCCATGCCGGAGCTGTTGAAATTGGACGCGCAGGCGGTCATGCGGGCGGTGGCCCGGTCGTGTGAGATCAAGGCGGAGGTCGTGGCGGAGGACGAAAAGGAATCGGACCGTCGGCGGATTTTGAACTATGGCCATACGATCGGACATGCCTTGGAATCGCTTGGAGGGTATCGCCGCCTGATTCACGGAGAGGCCGTCGGGATCGGCTTGGTCGCGGAAGCTGACCTGGCCGTCCACCTGGGAATCTGTGGGAAGGACGTTGCCACAAGAATTCGGCGGCTCGTGCAGGCGGCGGGGCTGCCTGACCAGCTGCCATCCAGGACGTCGTTTGGCGCCCTATGGGGCGCCATGCAGCACGACAAGAAGGTCGTGGGCGGCAACGTCGTCGGGGTATGGCCCGTGCGCCTCGGCGAGGTCGTGATCCGTCCGTTGGCACAGGAGGCATGCGCCACCTGGTTTCGGACGCTCGGGTCTCCTTCACAACGGCGCAAACCCGCCATGCGAAAGACCTAGCACGATGGCGATCAAACGTCCCCCGTCGCTTACGCAACTGGAACAGGCGCTGAAGGAAAAGACCCGTGAGGTCGATGTGCTGCATCGAATCACGGATTCGATCAGCAATACCCTCGATCTGGAAGCTGTCCTCAAGCACATCGTGGAGATCGTCGTCGAAGTGACCAAAGCCGACGCCTGTTTACTGTACTTGTTGTCCGACGGCCAAGACGAACTGATCCTCCGCGCCTCCAAAAACCCGCACCCCAAGCTGATCGGACGGATTACGATTGGCATGGGCGAGGGCATCACAGGTTGGGTGGCCCAAGAACGCACGCGCGTTGTCATCCCCAGCAATGCCAGCGACGATCCCCGGTTCAAATTCTTTCACAATCTTCCCGAGGACCGGCATCAGGCCTTCGTGTCGGTTCCGATCATGGCCAAGAAGGAAGTGGTCGGCGTGATCAATGTGCAGCACAAACGTCCCAAGCGGTACAGGCCGGACGAGCTGGCCTTGCTCTCGACCATCGCCAATCAAGTGGGAGGGGCGATCGAAAACGCGCGGCTGTATGAGCAGATGCGGCGCAAGGCCTTGCAGGTCGAAACCCTGTCACAGGTATCGGAAACGGTGGCCTCCAGCCGCTTGATTGAGGACGTGCTCCAGCTTCTCGTCACGATGACCGCTCAAATGATGAATTCAAAGATTTGCTCGATCATGCTGCTGGACGAGACGACGGGAGATCTGCGCATCGAGGCCACCCAGAGTCTGAGCGAACACTACCGGCGAAAGCCAAATCTAAAGATTGGTCAGAGCGTGAGCGGACGCGCGGTGCAGGAGCGCCGGCCGATCATCGTCGGCGATGTGACGAAGGAACAGGACTACATGTATCCGGACATGGCGAAGAAAGAAGGCCTCTGCTCGCTCTTGTCCGTGCCCATGATGGTCCGCGAAAAGGCGGTGGGCGTCATCAACAGCTACACGTCGGTGCCTCACGCCTTTACCAGCGAGGAAGTCAAGCTCCTGCAGGCAATCGCCAATCAAGCCGCGATCGCGATCGAGCACACGAAGCTTCTGGAAAAGTCATTCGAAATGCAGGAGGCGTTGGCGGTTCGCAAACTACTCGAGCGGGCGAAGGGGTATCTGATGCGGTCCAAGAAGCTGACCGAAGAAGAAGCCTTCAAGCTCATTCAACGGCAAAGCATGGATCTTCGAAAATCAATGCGGGAGATCGCGGAAGCCGTACTGCTCGCGGGCGAACTGGAAGAACGGGCGGAAAAGCAACGGGGATAGGGCTAGCGTTGTGGGAGGGGATGTTGGGGTTGTGTGCGGGTGCGCTCGGCTTGCTGCTCTGCGAGCTGTTTTTTGATCTCCTGTAATTCCTTCCGCAGTGCTTCGATCTCAGCATCCTTTCGAACCGGTTCGGCGTTCACTCCATTCGTGGCTTGAGGTGGCACGGGGGTCGACTGCGCCGAGGCAGGAATGCTGGAGGCCTCCGGTAACATCGCCAGCAATTCCCAGTCAATCACCAGCGTGTGGCCGGTCGAGCGGGCATCCAGGTAGCTCTCGGGCCGTTTTGCGGCTTCGGGCAGGAACCACACCGTGCGGTTCGCTAATCCCGTCGCATCCGAGACCTTGCGATTGGCCATGTTGGTTGTTGGTTCCTCCCTCGAGCGATATCGGGTCAATGTGACATAGAGTGAACGACCATAGGCATAGAGAACGCCGTTCGTAGATTCACGCGGTTGAACACTCGTGGGCGGCTCTGAGCCGACGCCCGCACCGCCTTGCTCTGACAGTCCGGGTTGACCCACCTGCCTTACCGTGAATTCAACCTGTTGATCCGATGCTGCGCGCCTGAGACCTTCGGTGATGAGCGGCGCAAGATAGCCGACTTCACTCCCTGAAAACGCTCGACGGGCGTCCGCGGTTCCGACGCGATTCTGCAACGCCTCCTGATTGTCGCGAATCACGATGCCGCTCAAGGCGAGCGCGATCGTGCTCGGATCGATGGTAATCGGATGTGCGGCTTGAAAAGAGCGGTCCGAGATCCGTTTCAGATAGACGGCGCCTTGAGGGGACTCGTCTATCTTGATCACAAGTTCTGGCCCGGTAGAGCAGGCAGGAAATAGAAGTGCGAAGAAGAGAGCGGTGGTTATAAGACGTCGGGCCGGCATGGCATCACTCGAGACAGAAAACTCACCGCACGCATCAGGGTGCTTTGCCGGACGGTTTTCCGATGTCCCGCCGGATGTCTTCCATTTCCTTCTTCAGATTTTCGATTTCGACATCCTTCTTTTTCATCTCTTCCCGAATCTGCTTGATGTCCTGCTCCTTGGCGTCCGGTTGGACGTTTGAGTCTGACGGGCGTTTCCCGGTGGCAGGGACCGGTGGTTCTCCAACGGCCGGAAGTTGGGCCAACTGTCGATAGTCGATGACGAAGACGGTGTCCGGAGCGCTGCTGAACAGTCCGGCCTTTCCATTGGGCTTCAACGCTTCCTTCGGTTCAAACACCAATTCTTTGTCCGCTTGACCTGTGGAATCGGATAACCGCCGATTGGCCATGTTGATGGTGTCCGGTGGCTCAGCCCGTTTCCCGAACTCGCTCACGGTCAGATAGAGCCATTGGTCCTTGGCCAACAGATGTCCCGAGGTGGTTTCGAGCAGCGTCGAATTGGTGAGGAGAGGATCGGACGATCCCACGCCTGCCCCGCTCTTGCTCGAGTAGGAAAGCTCTGGCGGATACTTGTGCACTTGAAAGCCGACCTGCTGATCCGGGGCCGCTTGACGAAGCGCTGCGGTGAGGAATGGAGCCAGAAAACGGATATCGTCCTCGGAGAATGCTCGGGTCGTGGGGGACTGCTTTGAAAACGCCGTTTGAAGGGCAGTTTTCCGCTCCGTGACCCTGACACCGCTCAGCGCGCGGGCGATAACCCCTTCCGCGATTGTAATCGGGTGGGCCGCCTTGACCCCGCGGTCTGGAATACGCTCGAGAGTCACCGATCCCCTGGGAGCTTCGTGCACGACGGTGTCCACTTCAGGCCCATGGGCACATCCGTTGATCAGCGCGAGACTTGCGGCAATCGTCGAAAGACATCGCCGCAGCCGTATTGTCGCCCTGTGCGGATTTTGATACGGGATCGGTCGCATAGTTCCGCGAAGTGTAGCATACGGTCCCGTCTCCAGGAAAATGGCTTGACAATCCCAGAGGAGGGTCTTATAAGCGTGCGTCACGTGCCGACAGTGTGAAGGACAAAGGGGTCCTGATCGGCGGCACGGTTCATCGTGAGAGGACAATGGCGTCCTTTTGGTCCAAAGGCTGGGCCGGAAGGGCGCTTTTTTTGTGTGATGCCCTCCGGTGTCGAGTGTATTGGGATGGCCGAATAGGAGGGAGGTTTTCTCATGACGAGGCAGTTCTTGCAAACCGTCGGACACATCGTGTTCGGGGCGATTCTCATCTGCAGTGTTGCGCCAGTCTTCGCGCAGCAGGGCGCTGGAGAGCCCAAGAATGCTGGAGAGCCCAAGAGTGCTGAAGAGGCCGCCGGTGGAGGCCCACCTGCCCAGATCATCCGCAAGGAGGAGCAGCCGCCGCCTCACCTTTGCGCGGGCTGCGTGGCTCCAATGTTCACGGAAGGTAGCAAGGGCAGCCTGAGTCCCTATGGCCGCATCGAGTTGGACGGGATCTACAGCACCAGAAACACGAACCCATTAGATCCTCAGCAGTTCAATGGATACGGAACGGCGGCTGGCCGCCAAGACAATAGCAGCTCCACCCTCAACCCCCGCTATAGCGTGTTCGGACTTCGCGCCGACAGAACGGACGGTCAGCACAGTCTGGCAGGCGTCGTCGAAGTGGACTTCTACGGCCAATCGGACAGCGGCAACAATCTCTTGCCTCGTCTACGTCTGGCCTATGCGAAGTATTCTCCGAACAACAGTAAGACGACATTTGTCATCGGGCAGGATTGGAATCCCATCATGGGATTGCTGACTGACAACATCGACTTTTCGATCATGGGCTATACCGGTAACCTCTGGCAACGTATTCCGCAGATCACGGTGAGGCAGAAGTTTTCGGAAAATTTCGAAGGGCTGCTCACAGTGATGCGCTTCGAGCGTGGGTTGTCGAACTGTTGCGGCAATACCCAAGCCCGACCGACTACCGGCACGGGTGGCAATGGAGGCGGACCTGGAAGTACAAACGCCTTCAGCGATCCGGTGCAAATACCCTATTTCGGAACTCGGTTCGCCTACAACGGGACCGGGAACATGGCGGGGACGATGATTGCCGCGAATGCCGCCTACCGGTACTACCGGTCTGCGCCATTGGTTGGTGGGGGGGCCAATCCTGCGACCTTTACGTCGGGAAAGGATATTAATTCCTACCTCCTGGGTCTGGAAGTCGTGCATCAACTGACCAAGCGGCTGAGGTTCATGGGCGAGTTGGCGTATGGACAGGCGCTCGGGAACGAATGGTTCCGGTGGAATCAAGATCTGAACTTTGTCACAGGAAGTCCGGTGCGCACGATGACCTCCTGGTTTCAGCTGAGCTACGCCCATTCGAGGGACTATACCTTCCTATTTGGGTACGGCCTCGATAATCCCCTCGACAGCGATCTTAAAGGTAGCATCAATGCCTATGGGACAACGCCTGGAACGGCCGGCTATAACTCAAGTATCCAGTACCTCTCCAACCAGCGTACCTATCTGACGGCGATTCATCCCATTTGGGCGGATCTGATGATGGGGTTGGAGTGGCAGCATTTCTGGACCAACTGGGCGCAGCCGACCACCTACTTTTCCAAGGCGTCGAATCAGGCCGATATGTTCACCCTGTCCGCCTGGTACAACTTCTAACGACGAAGCGATCAAACGGCCGCATCGTCGAAGATTGGCGGCCAAAGGAGATTGAGCATGAGTGAGACAAAGAAAAATGATGTAACCACAGCGCCTTCGCCGGCGGAGCCCGGATCTTCACGCCGGGAATTCCTCGTGCAGGGTTCAAAGACCGCAGCCGGGGTGGGCATTGCCGCGCTGCTCGGCAACCTGGGTCATTGGGCGCTGTCGTATGCCGCGGACAAGGAGCCGATCAAGATCGGTGTGCTGCATTCGTTGAGCGGCACGATGGCGATCAGCGAAGTGTCCCTGCGCGACGTCGTCTTGATGGCCATCGATGAGATCAATGCGAAGGGCGGCATCCTGGGGCGTCAGGTCAAGCCCGTCGTGGTCGATCCGGCTTCCAACTGGGATCTGTTCGCGGAAAAAGCCAAGCAACTCTTGTTGCAGGACAAGGTGGCCGTGGTCTTCGGCTGCTGGACTTCGGTGAGCCGGAAGTCGGTGCTGCCGGTCTTCGAGAAGAACAACGGTCTGTTGTTCTATCCCGTCCAGTACGAAGGGGAAGAATGTTCGCACAACGTATTTTATACCGGCGCGGCCGTGAACCAGCAGGCGGTGCCTGCGGTTGATTACCTGATGAGTAAAGAAGGCGGAGGGTACAAGAAGTTCTATCTGCTGGGCACCGATTACGTCTATCCGCGGACCACCAATAAGATTCTCCGCGCCATGTTGTTGGCAAAAAAAGTGCCGGAGGCCAACATCATGGAAGAGTACACACCGTTCCACCACCAGGACTATCAGACCATCGTCGGCAAGATTAAGAAGTTCTCGGCAGGCGGAGGGGCGGCCGTCGTCAGTACGATCAACGGCGACAGTAACGTCCCCTTCTACAAGGAATTTGCCAATCAGGGCCTGCGCGCCGAGGATGCGCCCATTATGGCCTTTAGTGTGGCCGAAGACGAGTTGCGCGGGATGGATACGACCGCGCTGGTCGGCCATCTGGCCGCCTGGAATTACTACCAGAGTGTCGATACGCCGCAGAACAAGAAGTTCGTGGCCGATTTCAAAGCCTATTGCAAGAAGAATAATCTGCCGGACGGCGAGAAGCGGGTCACTGACGATCCGATCGAAGCGGCCTATTTTGGTGTCCATGTCTGGAAGCAGGCGGTGGAAAAAGCCGGGAAGACCGATGTTGATGCCGTCCGCAAGGCTGTGTATGGTCAAAAGTTCCTGGCGCCGGGTGGCGAAATCAAGATGGATGAGGGAAACCATCATACGCACAAGCCCGTGTTGATTGGAGAAATTCTCAAGGACGGGCAGTTCAAGACCGTCTCCCGCTCGAAGGGATTGGTGAAGCCGGAGCCATGGAGCGAATACACCAATCCTGACAAGGGTTGCGACTGGATCAGTCATCAAGGCACGTATCAGAAAAAGTAAGGATACAGGAGTTGCTCATAGCGGGTGACGTGAAGAAGATCCACGTCACCCGTTTGTCGTATTCAGGAGCTGCCGCGATTGTGACGCGATTGTCTCTAGGCGTGCTGTGGCTAGCCGGCGTTGTCTGGCTGGTTGCTGCTTATGCCCACGCTGCAAGCCCGCCGCTCCTTCCCGAACTCTCGCCGCTCGACCAGGCACTCTCGCACATCACCAGCGAAGACGAAGCGGTCCGTGAGGCAGCGTTGCGTGTCGTCATCGAACAAGGCGACAGCACGGTCATTCCGCGCCTCGAGGACATCCGCGCCACCGCCGACCGGCCCGTCCGCCTGGCCATCAAACCGGTGATGGACCTGCTCAAGAACCGGGCGAAACTGGAGAGTCCTGAGGCGGATGCTCGGCGATCCGCCGCAACGGATCTGGGAACGTTGGGAAGGCCGGTGGCCATCCCCTGGCTGGAACAGGCGGCGGCCAAAGAGTCGAGTAAGTGGGTGCGCTATACCATGCAGGAGTCCGCCGCACTACTGAAGCTGGCTGGTGATGACCAGGCCGCCAAGCAGGTCGCTGTGAACACGCTGGGGCGTCTGGCTAGTCAAAATGCCGTTCCGGCATTGCAAGAGATTGTGAACGTAGGAATAGCGGAAGGCGCTAGCGAAGTTCAACAATCCCTGGCCGAGGCGGCCCGTGCCTCGATCGAACGCATCGAAACCTGGGCGGCGTGGTCGGCCGCGATAGAAACGGGGTTCCGGGGTGTCAGCCTCAGCTCGATCCTCTTGATCATGTCAGTGGGGCTCGCAATCATCTTCGGGCTTATGGGCGTGATCAATATGGCCCATGGTGAGCTGATGATGGTCGGCGCCTATGCGACCTTTATGACCCAGGAGGCTTTCAGAGCATTTTTGCCAGCCAACTTGTTCGATTATTATTTTGCGGTGGCGATGCCCATGGCCTTTCTTGTTGCGGCCGGCTGCGGAATGTTGCTCGAAGTGACCGTCATTCGCTTCCTCTATGGCAGGCCGCTGGAAACGATGCTGGCGACCTGGGGCATCAGTCTCGTGCTCATGCAGGCCGCCAGGGTGTACTTCGGCGATTTGACCGCCGTGACTGCACCGGCTTGGCTCAGTGGCGGTCTCCAAGTCATGGTCGGGGTCTATCTGCCCAATAACCGGTTGTTCATCATCCTGCTGTCGGTGATCTGCGTCCTGACGATCTATGCCATCTTGTTCCGCTCGGGTCTTGGCCTGCGCGTCCGCGCGGTCACCCAGAACCGCAACATGAGCGCCTGTCTCGGCATTCCCACGAGAAAAGTCGACGCGTACACGTTTGCTTTCGGCTCCGGACTGGCCGGCATCGCCGGATGGGCGCTGACGCTGATCGGCAACGTCGAGCCGGGACTGGGTCAGAATTACATCGTCGATTCGTTCATGGTGGTGGTGACGGGCGGGGTGGGGAAATTGGCCGGGACGATTGTCGCCTCATTGGGCATCGGGGGCCTCAATAAGCTGCTCGAGCCGGGCCTCGGCGCCGTGTACGGCAAGGTCTGCATTCTCGTCCTGGTGATTCTCTTTCTTCAATGGCGGCCATCCGGGTTGTTTGCGATTAAAGGACGCCATGCAGATTCCTGAGGGGAACTGAACATGGTGTTGCACGGCGTTCTCGGTCGCTCGCGCACCTCGATCTACCAGGTACCAAATGTCTCGGCGCTCGAGTGCGCTGCGGCCGTGTGTAAAAACCATGTTGAGTGCCCCAAACTGTGTAAACGGGCTACGTATGTCTGATCACGAATCACTCAGGCAAACCCGCGACATTGGTTTGGGCTTCTGGATCACCGGGTGCGTGCTCCTGGTGCTCATGCCGCTGTTGAACGTGTTGCCTGCCGAAGATTCCTGGCTCCACCTGTCGGATTTTTCGCTCAATCGATTCGGGAAATTTCTCGCATTCGCCATTTTGGCGCTCGGCCTGGATCTGATCTGGGGGTACACCGGGGTGCTCAGTCTTGGGCAGGGGGTGTTTTTCGGTCTTGGCGCCTACTGCATGGGCATGCATATGATGCTGACGATCGGAAAAGAGAGCGTGTACGGCAGTGACCTGCCGGACTTTATGGTTTGGAACCAGGTCAAGGAATTGCCGTTGTTTTGGAAGCCGTTCTACAGTTTCCCTGCCGCCGTCCTCGGCGCCATCTTCGTGCCGACGCTTTTCGCACTGGTCTTTGGGTTTCTGGCCTTTCGAAGCCGCATCAAAGGGGTCTACTTCGCGATCATCACCCAGGCCCTCGCGCTGGTGGCCTGGCTGGTGTTCAACCGCAATGAGACGAATCTCGGCGGAACGAACGGCCTGACCGATTTCAAACAGCTGCTCGGATTCCGGCTCTCCGACGCCGGCACTCAGCGCGCCCTCTACGTGCTGACCGTCATCTGCCTTGGCGGCGCCTATCTGCTCTGCCGGTGGATCACACGATCACGAGCAGGGCGGGTGCTGATCGCCGTACGCGACAGCGAACCTCGCGTCGTGTTTTCCGGATACACGCCAGCCAACTACAAGCTCTTCGTCTTCGTTGTCGCGGCGGCCTTGGCCGGGCTGGCGGGCATGCTCTATGTGCCGCAAGTTGGAATCATTACGCCTGCACAAATCGGCGTCTTGCCCTCGTTGGAAATGGTGATCTGGGTGGCCGTGGGCGGCCGAGGGACACTCGCCGGGGCAGTCTTGGGCGCCATCAGCGTGAATTTAGGCCGTAGTCTGCTCACCAACTACTTTCCCGAGCTCTGGCCGTTCATCCTGGGCGGACTGTTCGTGGTCGTGGTGCTGTTGTTCCCTGACGGGCTGATTGGGATCATGCGCCAGACGAGGGAACGGATGGCACAGTTCAAGGCCAGGGCTACTGCGCTTCCGGAAGAGGAACTCGGATGAGCGAGCGTGGGTCCATCATCTATCTCGAAGGCGTCGTCGTCGATTATGACGGCTTCAAGGCCCTGGATAACCTCAACTTCATCGTCAATTACAACGAGCTGCGCGTCGTGATCGGCCCGAACGGCGCCGGCAAGACGACGCTGCTCGATGTCATCTGCGGGAAGACGAAGCCCGCGGCGGGCCGGGTCATCTTCGGTAAGGATCAGGAGCTGATCGGTAAGCGTGAGGACGAAATCGTCAAGCTCGGCATCGGCCGAAAGTTTCAAGCCCCTTCCATCTATGCGAACCTCACGGGTTGGGAAAATCTCGATCTCTCGCTCAAACGGCCGAGCAAGGGCGTGTTTTCGACGCTTCTCGGCGCGTCGACGTCCGAGGAGCGGAAGAAGATCGAAGAAACACTCGTGACCATCGGCCTCAAAGACTGCGCCCATGTCAGAGCCGGGTCGTTGTCGCATGGGCAAAAGCAGTGGCTCGAGATCGGCATGGTGATTTTGCAGGACCCTTCTCTGTTACTGGTCGATGAACCGGTTGCGGGGATGACCGACAAGGAAACGGAACAAACGGGTCGGCTGCTGCAATCGCTGGCGGAAAAGCATGCGATCGTCGTGATCGAGCACGACATGGAGTTCGTTCGGCAGATCGCGCGCATGGTCACGGTGCTGCACGAGGGCACTGTCATCTGTGAAGGGACGGTGGACAAGGTCCAGTCTGATGAGCGGGTCAGAGAGATCTATCTGGGCCGACAGAAAGTCACTCATGCGGGATGTTGACAAGAGCTTCCAGCGACAACTCAAAATTTCGCTCGCTGTGGGTTTCCTGGAACGCCTTCACCATTCCATCAGCCGTACGATGAATAGGCCATGCTAGAGCTCAAGAACATCAACGCCTACTACGGCGAAAGCCATATTCTTCGGGACGTCTCCTTTGCGGTCTCGGCGGGAGAAATCGTGTGTCTCATGGGCCGAAACGGCGTCGGAAAGACGACGACGCTAAAAGTCATCACCGGGCTTCTGCCGGCCCGTTCAGGGGACATGTTGTTCAACGGGAGCAACGTCACGAAATTGTCCACTGACCGCAGAGCGCGACGCGGCTTGGCCATCGTGCCCCAGGGGCGCGAAATCATCCCCCATTTGACCGTGCGTGAAAATTTACAGTTGGGATTTTGGGCGAGATCCGACTCGCCAAGCGCGGCCACTGAGAAGGCGGTTTTCGATGAGGTCTATCAATTGTTTCCGAAACTGACACAGATCCTGCATCGTCCCGGCGGTGTATTGAGCGGCGGAGAGCAACAGCAATTGGCTATTGGGCGAGCGCTCTTGTCGAATCCCAAGGTGCTGTTACTCGATGAACCGACGGAAGGGATCCAGCCTTCGATCGTGGACCAGATCGAAGACGTGATCATCGGGTTTAAGCAATCACGACGGTTCGCGATTCTGCTTGTCGAACAGGGGCTCCACTTTGCCGCGCGATTGGCAGAGAAGTATGTGGTGATGGCCAAAGGGGCGGTGGTCGCGGCGGGCAAGAGTGATGAGTTGAGCGCGGACATGGTGCGGCAGCATTTGACGGTGTGAAGAAGTGCCAACTGTTAGTTTTGACAGTTTCCGCGGCGTGCGAATCCACGTAGAGTCTCCCACGCGCCAGAGACACTAACCGCAGCGCTCGAGTCGAGCGACGGCAACTCGTATTGAAAGGAGCGATGATCATGAACAGACACGTTTCTCGTGGCCTGCGCCTTATCGCCATGCTTGCAGGCTCAATACTGCTCTTCAGTGGATGGTTATCAGGCCCTGCCTCAGCTGCCTCGGCCAAGGAAATTGACGCCGGTGCGGACGACGCCATCGAGAAATTCGAAAAAGAGGTCAACGGCGGCAAGAGTTTCCTTGAAAACAGCAAAGGCATGCTCGTGTTCCCAAGAGTGCTCAAAGGGGGAGCTGGGTTCGGAGGAGAGTACGGAGAGGGTGCATTCCGCACAAAAGGCAAGACAGTAGACTACTACAGCATGTTGCAGGGGTCGTTCGGATTTCAGCTCGGAGGGGAAATCAAGACCGTCTACCTCGTATTTCTGGATGAGGGAGCCATGAAGCGGTTTCGGGAAGGCGAAGGCTGGAAGGCGGGAGTTGACGGCTCGGTCGCTCTGGTCACCGTGGGAGCTGGCGGTACGATCGATACAAACAACATGAAAGACCCAATCGTGGCATTTGTCCTGGGCCAGAAAGGACTCATGTACAATCTCTCCCTGGAAGGGACGAAATTCACAAAACAACATAAGAAATAAGGTGTGTCGTCTGAGCTTTTGGGGCGTCAGGCTGCAGTGTCTCCACCTGCGCCCCGGGAATTTCTTGCCCGTTTCAGCCGAGTAGGGTAAGAAACAGCTGTGTCGTCTGACCGCTCGAAGAGTTGCACCGGCATTGACTGCCTCATCCTCTTCATGACGCTCATCATTGCCCTAGGGGGCTTCCCCCCTGAGGCATGGGCCGAAGACACTCCCGGTCCGGTTGCTCAGAAGGTCGAACACATTGCGCTCAGGTTCAAAGAAGCGGAAAAGACGGCCGAGAAGCGGCTGGTCTCGGAACGGCTCGGCTTGCGTTTTTACGGGTATCTCGAAGGCTCGTACACACAAAACTTCAACAATCCTTCGAACCACATCAACGAGCTTCGCATCTTCGATGTGAATTCGAATCAATTCCGGCCAAACCTCGCCCAATTTGTGCTGGAGCGTGAGGCGAAGGCCGGAGGGTCCGGCTGGGATCGATTGGGATTTCATGTGAAATTCAATGCCGGTCGCGATTCCGATTTCATCGGTGGAGTCAATCTAAGCACCTGGGCGGATTTCCAGGAATTCTACGCGCAATATCTCGCTCCTGTGGGGCACGGACTCAAAATCCAGGTCGGACAAATCAATAGTCTTGTCGGCTATGAAGTCGTAGAAAGCCCATACGATGCGAATTACTCGCGCTCATGGCTCTTCGGATTAGGGCAACCGTTTACCACCCGAGGCGCCCGTATCTCTTATGAATTCAACAAACAGGTGTCGTTGTCGGTGGGGGCGATCGGCTACATCAACTCAGCCCGGGCGGATACAAATTTCGATCCGCTGGTCGAATACGCACTGGCGATCTCACCGACCGAAAAGGTGCGACTGACTGTCTATGGAGTGGCGGGGCCGAGGGATGGTCCGACCGGCACGCCGGGAGGGACCCTGTTCCTCGCCGGAGGCTTCGTCAGTCTTCACCTGAGCGATCGGACATCGGCGGTCATCGAGTCCTATTACGCCAACCAATCCAACAGCAGCACGATCAGCGCAGGCCGGAACGCACGTTGGGATGGCGTGGCCGCCTATCTGATCCACGACATCACCAAGGAATGGGGTGTCCGTCTGCGGGGAGAAATTTTCGAAGATGCGAGTGGGATGGTCACTTGCCAAGGCACGACCGAGTACCAGCCAAGAGCCAACGTCTGTTTCGGAGCGACATCTTCAGCTCCGGCTCCGGCGGTCGCGCAAACCTTGTGGGAGTTCACCGGCACCCTTCAGTACAAGCCGTTTGCGTCTTTGGTGACTCGTCTCGAGTACCGCTACGACAAATCGAACCAGAATGTCTTCCAGGTCGGCGGTCGGGCAACCAGCTACCAGCCCACGCTGTCTCTCGATGTGATCTATCTGTTCTGACTTGCTCGATGCCGAGGGGAGAGAACTCAGCGCCACACGAATTTGGGGAGTACCGGTGCTCCGGTGACCGTCTGGCGGACAATGGACCAAAACTCTCGCACCTTCGCCTGGACCGACTCAGTTTCCTGGCCGAGGACCTTGAAGACCAGGCCTGCGTTGTTGGGTAGCCTCGACACACCAGCTGCCCACTGCTGCTCCACGTTCACCACCGCGGGGACCTGTTCGAAGACCGTATCGGCGTGCTGTTTGGGTGTGAGCAACAGGACGTTGGCGAACACATCGAACGTACCCATGACTCCCACCTGACGCACGTTCTGCGCGTGCGGTTGGATGACAAACTTCTCTGTGAATAACTCGGCGCCATCGGGCCGTGTGGCCTGAACAGTGGAAGAAAACAGGTCGTATTCAAACAGCTCCCCCTCACCGTGATACTTGCGCCCTCCCATCATGATTTCGGAGTAGAGCAGCGTGGCGCTGGACGGCATGCGGATGTGAGTGGTGGTGATGAAGCGGGCATGTGCGTGTGGAATGACCGGATCAGGGAGGTATTCCAGGTAGGCATTCTCATCCAACACGATGTTCTGAGTTTGAGCTGCATAATTGGCATCCATCGAGTGGATTTTTGTGGCGGCCTGTGTGGTGACGTGAGCGCGCGTATCGGGCGCGAGGTCGATTTCAATGTTGAACCGGTCGCCCTGTAGAATCGAGCCCGTGGTCGTGATGATAAAGACGCAAGGCAGATCTGGCAGCGCTTCATCCCAGTATAGCGCCTGCTGTACCAGGAGGGGGGCGCGGCGGTCCAGATGTGCCAGCACGGTGCGCTCCCCGCGTCGTTCAAAACCGAGACGCAGGAACGCATTCTTCCCCACCGCACCGCTGGGCAGCTGCTGAGGCTCCTCCTGAAACGAGGCCAGCTTCGGGGATACGTGAGTCGTCATGCGGGCGCCTGGTTGAATGTCATATCGAACAGCACATTTTGCTGGATGAGTGTGACCAGCTCAATAATGCCGTCACCCGTTTTGCAGTTGGTAAAGACGAAGGGTTTGTCGCCACGCATCAGTTTAGAATCCTTGGCCATCACCTCCAGGCTCGCGCCAACGTACGGGGCGAGGTCGGTCTTGTTGATGACGAGAATGTCCGACTGGGAGATGCCTGGGCCATTTTTCCTCGGAATCTTGTCGCCTGCCGCCACATCAATCACATAGATAAAGAAATCTACCAGCGCAGGGCTAAAGGTTAGAGTCAGATTATCGCCGCCGCTCTCGATGAGCACAAAATCGCTGTCTGGAAAGCGTGATTCCATGTCTTCCACTGCAGCGAGATTCATGCTCGGATCTTCTCGCACGGCTGTGTGCGGGCAGGCTCCGGTTTCCACCCCGAGGATCCGTTCTTCGAGCAAGATGCCCTTTAGCGTGCGCTGAACGTGCTTGGCATCTTCCGTGGTGACAATATCATTGGTGATAATCAGGATTTTGACACCCATCTTGACGAAGAGAGGGGTCATGGCCTCGATGATTGCGGTTTTGCCAGAACCGACGGGGCCACCAACGCCGATGCGTGTAATTTTCTTCATGGCATGCTCCGGTGAATTCAGTTCATAAACATGCGTACGTGCGCCTTGACATGCGCGGCTGCCATGATGTCGAGCGAGGGGGAGAATGTTGCCATCTCGTCAAGTGTGGCTCCCGATACGCGTTCGTACTCGGTTTCTGCGGAGGCGTTGACCTCGAAGAGAATGGCTTGTGCGTCGAAGTGATGAATCTTCATGAGACGCAACGATGCACTCAGGATCATGCTCGCCGTGCCGTATTGATACACGGCGAAGGCATCGTATTCTGGCAAACCGAGTCCGGCAAACAACAGGCCAAGCCCGACAGGATAGGTGCCGGGGGTTTCCTTGCGTTCGACGTGCCCCAGCCAGTCCTTCAGGAGCGGCGTATGGATCAGGCGGTTCGACAGCTCGCCGAGCTTCTTTCCCATACGCACCGTCATGGACCGCATTTCCTCGTTCATCTTGCGGTTGAAGAGGGTGGCGTCGGTTCGCAGTACACCGGCCAAATCCTGCGTGCGCGCCGCCCGGTGCGCCACCAGTAGAGCAATGGCATCAGCGGATGCCGACTGGCGGGTTGCAGTCATGACGAATTGCCGCAGCGTCTCCAAGTCGTGAACAAGCCGGTGTTGGATCGCGGACTCTAGTCCATTGGAAAAGGAAAAGGCACCGACCGGGAGCACCGAGTCGCCAAATTGCAGGACTCGCAGCAACTCGGTGATCCTCGGCTGATGATGTTCGGATCGTGTGAGTGAAGACGTGGTGTGGTTCGATTCCCCATTGACGTCCGGAGCGCGGTTTTCAACTTGCTCGGAAGTTGATTGGGAGTGCTCCGACGATACCAGGATGGGTTTGATCCTAATGGACATGATCGTGCGGGTGAGCGTGATCATGTGGGTGATCGTGATCCTCCACATGAGAATGGATCGGACCCTCGGCTCCGCCAAACAGACGCCGGGATTCATGGGGGGCGAGATACGGAATGACTTCTGAACCAGGGACAAAGGCATAGGTGACCCCGCGAAATGCGTGGGTCTTCATCACCGAGGCCATAACTTTTTTGTCTACTGTGAGGGGAATAAACACCCGATTCCCTTTGACGACAGCAGGCCAGTGCTGGTTGCCCAGGGCATGGCCTAGCTCCACACACGTACGAATGAGCACCTCAGAGGCCTGCGTCTGCAGTGCGCCCAACTCGACCACCATCACTTCCTTGAGGTTGACTCGGGCGACGATGGCAGCCTGTCGAGCCTCGTCCCACACCAGCACGTCGCCATCGCGCAGGAGAACGCCACGTGGCAGCGAGATGGCGAGATCAATACCGTTCTGACTCATCTTCCGCAAGCGGCTCTTTTGCGCTTCCCACTGGTCGAGCGCCAGCCAATCTAGCGTCGCATGTTCCAGCCGGGTCTTCCAGACGGTGTCGTGAAGGTTGCCGGTAATGGTTTCGATGACGAGCATAAGATGGGTATTATGAAATGCGTCTGGTGCGTAAATCAACTTCGACGGGCCGTGACCAAGCGCGATGCCAACAGGCCTTCACCGATTTTCAATCCCAGTCTGGCAAGCATGAACCCGAACATCATGCTGCCCACCAGGTAGAGAACGGCCGCCGACCATTCCGCCGGTCTAGCCAGCATCTGATGAGTGCCCCAGATGAACGAACTGAAGGTGGACAAGCCACCCATCATTCCGGTTGCTAGAAACAATTTGGTCCCAGGGCCGATCATGGTGCCCGCGATGGTCAGTGCGGATATCAGCCCAATGAAGAAACACGCGATCAAATTGGCAATGAAAATCGGCATCGGGAAGCCTCCCGGCAGGCCGGCCACTCCCAGCATGAAATGTTCGCGGAGCACTGCACCGCAGCCACCCCCCAGAATAACGAGCAAGGCTTGGTTCATCATGATGCCTTATGCCGTAAGACGGACCGCCCAGGCACCGAGTGCTGCAGCGGCGAGCCCCGCGACCACCGAGCCAACCCAATAGAGTGAGGCCGTCCGATACGCCTGCTCGTTGTGGAGAGTGACAGTTTCCATCTGGTAACTGCTGAACGTGGTGTAGCCACCCAGAAACCCCGTCATGATCAGGGCGGTCAAGTCGCTTTCGTGCCGGTGATACCACTCAATGCTAAACAGGGTGGAAAGTGCACCAATCAAGAACGCACCGCTCACGTTGATGAGAAAGGTGGCCAGGGGAAACCGTCCCTGGTACCGATGTCCCAGAGCGACTCCGGTCCACCAACGCAGCACGGAGCCGGCAGCACCGCCTGCGAAAACCAAAAGGAACGTTCTGATGTTCATGAATGGGCCAAATCGTAGCTGAATTTGCCTGCCTCTGAGACCGTTCGGAGCGTGACCGAATGATACAGGGGTGGTCTATGGTGCAGAGACACACTGGCAACGAACAGTGTGTCCCTGCAGCGGTGCCTCAGCTAAAAAAGTAAAGCTGATTCAGCGAGATGGATTTGGCCGGTTTGACGGTAGCGTGGACGCCATCCACCTTGACCGCAAAGGTCTCAGGATTCACCTCGATTTTCGGCGTCAACCCATTGCGCACCATGTCCCGCTTCGTAATCGTGCGCGTGCCATACACAGGCATGACCTTGCGTTTGAGATCCAACTTGTTCGCAATCCCATTGTCATAGGCCGCCCGCGAAACAAAGCTCACGCAGGTTTCGGGCAAAGCCCGGCCGAACGAACCAAACATCGGGCGATAGGTAACCGGCTGGGGTGTCGGCAGGGAGGCGTTCGGATCCCCCATAATCGACCAATTGATCAAGCCGCCTTTGATGACCATTTTCGGCTTGGCGCCGAACATGGCCGGTTCCCATAGGACGAGGTCAGCCATTTTCCCAGGAGTGATCGAGCCGAGGACATGTGAGATCCCCTGGGTGATGGCCGGATTGATGGTCACTTTCGCGACGTAACGGAGTACGCGGAAATTATCGTTGTCCGGTGAATCTTCAGGCAACTTACCGAGGCCCTTTTTCATCGCATCGGCTGTCTGAATCGCGCGCAACCAGTTTTCACCGACCCGGCCCATAGCCTGCGAATCGCTCGAGAACATTGAGATCACACCCATATCGTGGAGCACATTCTCAGCGGCGATGGTTTCGGGGCGAACCCGGCTCTCGGCGAAGGCCACGTCCGATGGCACTTTGGGGTTCAGGTTGTGGCAGACCATGATCATGTCGAACAATTCCGCCATCGTGTTGATGCCGTAAGGCAACGTCGGATTCGTCGAGCCCGGCAGTACGTTGAGTTCGCCCGCCACTTTGATGATGTCAGGGGCGTGACCGCCGCCGGCGCCTTCCGTATGGTAGGTGTGGATCGTTCGGCCTTCGAACGCCGCGATGGTATCTTCGACGAAGCCGCCTTCGTTGAGCGTGTCTGTGTGGATACAGACCTGCACATCCATGTCGTCGGCGACCGAGAGACTGGCTCGGATCGTCGACGTCGTCGTGCCCCAATCTTCGTGAATCTTGAATCCTGCGGCACCTGCGAGAATCTGTTCGACTAAGGGTGCTTCACCCGAGCAGTTACCCTTGCCGAGAAATCCAAAGTTGATCGGCAGCCCTTCGACGGCCCGCAGCATCATTTCGATGTTCCAACGCCCGGAGGTGATGGTCGTCCCATTCGTGCCGTCGGTCGGTCCGATTCCGCCACCGAAGAAGGTGGTGACGCCGTTGCTCAGCGCTGCGTAAACCTGTTGCGGCGAGATGAGATGGATGTGCCCGTCGTTGCCCGCCGGTGTCAGGATCAAGTGCTCGGCGGTAATGGCATCCGTGGCCGGGCCGACCGTGAGCCCCGGAGTGACGCCATCCATGGTGCCGGGATTGCCGGCTTTGCCGACGCCTACGATCTTGCCGTCTTTGATGCCGACGTCGGCTTTGACGATGCCAAGGAAGGGGTCCACCACTGTGACGTTGGTGATGACCAAGTCGAGTGCGCCGCCTTCGCTCGTGAGCTGGTTGTCCATCCCCATGCCATCGCGCAATGTCTTGCCGCCGCCGTAGATGGCTTCATCACCGTACACGCGCAGATCCTTCTCGATTTCGATATAGAGGTCGGTATCACCCAAGCGGATCTTGTCTCCGACGGTCGGGCCGAACAGGCTCGCGTTTTCCTTACGAGATATCTGTGACATGCGGGTATCCTCTTTCTTGGCCCTCCCGGCCAATTAGTGTGCCTTGCCGGTCTATCTCATCAGGGTTTTTTGCTCTTAGACTTGAATCCACGTTGGTTGGCACGTTCAAATCCCTTCTCGAGATTTGGCCTGTAGCCGGGGGTGGGCCCGGTTCCGGTCCAGCCGTCTACCAGATTGTTGAACCCATAGATGCGTTGCTTGCCTCCGAATGGGACCAGTGTCACTTCCTTCTCGTCACCTGGCTCGAAGCGCAAGCCCGTCGACGCCGGAATGTCTAATCGTTGGCCAAACGCCGCCTTCCGATCAAATTCGAGGGCACGATTGACCTCAAAGAAATGAAAATGGGAACCCACTTGGATGGGGCGGTCACCGGTGTTGCGCACCTTCATCTTGGTGGTGGGGCGTCCGGAATTAATTTCAATGGGCTTGTCGGAAAGTATGTAGCCGCCGACGGGTGTTTTTGCTGTCGTCTTCTGTGGTTTATCAGTTGCCATGCTGTGCTCCCTTCTCTTTGTGTGCAACCGCCGTTAAGCGCTTACAGTCCTGTCACTGGATCGGTCCGTGGACCGTCACAAGGCGGCTGCCATCCGTAAAGACCGCCTCCAGCTGGACCAGCGGAATCATTTCTGCCACGCCTTCCATGACATCTTCCCGCGTTAGGGTCGCCCGGGCTTCCTTCATCACCTGCTCCAAGGATTTTCCTTCCCTGGCCCCGTCCAGCGCCGAAGCCGTAATCACCGCCACGGCTTCGGGGTGATTGAGTTTCAGGCCCTTCGCTTTGCGCTTCAGCGCGACCTCAGCCATCATATAGATCATCAATTTGTCCAATTCTCTTGGTGTCAGATGCATTTCATACTCCTTTGCAGTAGTGTCCGGTTAGAGGCGAGTGAAGCCGCAGCTACCTGTCAAAACCCGTGCTCGTTGGTGTGTCTTGGACAGGGTGCCCACACGTACTTCTTCCTAACTAGAATTATTCGAGTATCGCCTGGGCGGAATTTTAGCCAAATAGGCTCTCGGTCGAAACTGTCATTTCTTACAGGTGTAGTTCCAGGAGGAGAGTGTTAGCCTTTTCTGCCGTTTAAGCTGCAGTGCACAATCGACCAAGGAGGTCCCTGTGACTCACGGTGCATGGCAAGATCAATTCCGAGATCATCCCACGCTGGGATTCCTCGACTGGGTCTTGCGCGGAATCGGCCAGGTGGTATTCCAGAATAACCCAATTTCTGGAGCCGTAATTCTTGCGGGGATTTTCTATAACTCCTGGATCTACGGCACAGTTTGCTTGTTCGGCACAATCATCAGCACAGCCACAGCCCTGCTGTTCAAAGCTGACAAAGGCATGATCAAGGACGGGCTTTTCGGATTCAACGGAGCGTTGATCGCCATTGCATTGGTGGCTTACACGAGTCCCAACTTCACGACGGGTGAGCTACCCAACGTGTATCTCTGGTGCTATATCGTGCTTTGTGCCGCGTTCACGACGCTGATCATGCCCGCGTTTGGAGCCCTACTCGGTCCGCACAAAGTGCCAGGCCTCACGATGCCATTCGTGTTGGCTACCTGGTTCTTCCTCGGTGCGTTGCTGCAGTTTACGACGATCGAAGTTTCCAACGCCCTCAAGCCGACCTCGCCGGCCGATTTTACAGGCCCGCGACCGGACTATACCGGGATTACTTGGTTTCATGGCATCACGATGGGAATCGCCGAAATCTTTTTTCAGGACAACTGGGTGACCGGCATCGTTATCTTGATCGGTATTGCGATCAACACTCGCATCGGCGCTGCAATGGCGCTGATGGGATCTGTTCTGGCCGTTGCCAGCGCCGTATTTTACGGGGCCCATGACCATGCAATCCGCGATGGCTTGTTCGGATATAACGCTGCGCTGACGGCGATGGCGCTTGGCGGCATGTTTCTTGTGTTGAATTGGCCGGGCTTCATTTATACGGTCATCGGTGTATTGGTGACGGCACGTGTATGGGCTTCACTCGGCATCTTTCTGGAACCCACCGGGATGCCGGTTTTGACCTCCGCGTTCGTCTTCGTCACGTGGTTGATGCTTTTGGCGAAGAATGGGTTCCCCGGACTGATTCCGGTAGCGCCGGCTGATGCCATCACGCCGGAGAAGAATCTGGCGAGGTACCGTCAGAAGAGGTAGTGGCTCGAGAGAATGTTTCAAATAACGTTCTTAGGATGCCGGCGCTCAATCGATCTGTAGGCCGTAGTTCGATGGGAGCTCTGACAAATGCCGCCGGAGAGTTTGCGGAAGTGCTGAGGGACAGTTTGGGCGGGTGACATGTTTGACACCCTGGTGAGGCGGTGTTATCCTCCGGCGCACATTCGGAGACAACGGAGTCTCCAGATCAAACGAACTGGCTTACGGACAATGACGTCCTCGGTCCTCCCCAGGATCTGAGGGCGTTTTTTTTTACCTGCATGATACTGAAACAGACGTCCAGTTTTGTTCTCGGTCGCTTGTGCCGCTCGACGTACGAGCAAGAGTGCGCCTCGCGACCTACGCTCCCTGCGGCCGCGCTGGATCGTCTGTTTGAGTATCATGCCGTTGGGCTGATTTTTTGGGCCTAAAAACCTATGCGTCCCTTCCGCATGGCCATGGTCCAGATGAATCCCACGGTGGGGGATCTGGACGGTAACGTGCGACGAATCATCGGATGGCTGCGAGAAGCCAAAAAGGCCACGCCGGATCTCGTGGCGTTTCCCGAACTGGCCATTACCGGCTATCCGCCGGAAGATCTCCTTTTGAAACCGCAATTTGTCGCAGACAATCGCCGCGCATTGAACGAGGTGATTCGCGCGTGTCGTGATTGCGTCGCGGTGGTCGGATACGTCGGGCAAGGGCCATTGACTGGCCTGCGGCAGGGAGCGGCAGCAGTTCTGCCGGCCGGCCGACACGAACTGTACAACGCCGCGGCAGTGATCGCCGACCGGAAGCTGGCCATGACGTATGCGAAATGGTACCTGCCCAATTACGGTGTCTTCGACGAGAGCCGCTACTTCAATCCGGGCTGCCGCCTGCCGCTGGTGACGGTCAAGGGCACCGTGGTCGGTGTCAATATCTGCGAGGACATCTGGCTGCCGGAAGGCCCCACTCGAGGCCAGGCCAATGCGGGAGCCGAGGTGATCGTCAACATCAATGCGTCGCCGTTCCATGTCGGCAAAAGCCGTTCGCGTGAGGAGATGCTGGCCACTCGCGCGCGGGACAATCGCGTGATCCTGACGTATACGAATACCGCCGGCGGGCAGGATGAATTGATATTCGACGGTCACAGCGTCGTCATGGATTACACCGGAGAGGTCATCGCCCGCGCGAAGGGATTCGAAGAAGATCTCCTGGTGGTCGATCTCAATGTAGAGGCGGTCGCCAGAGCCAGGGCGGCGGAAGGACGAAAGGCGGGGTTGAGCCGAAAAGGGGCCAGCCCGATCGACCGGATCGTATTGAAAGGCGGACCGACCACCAGACGAGCCCGCTTGGTCCCGTCCACGGAGATGCTTGCCGATCCGTTGGACGAGGTCTATCGCGCGCTGACCCTGGGCGTCCGCGATTACGTCACAAAGAACGGTTTCAAGCAGGTGGTGATCGGTCTGAGTGGGGGGATCGATTCCGCATTGACGGCTGTGATCGCCGTGGACGCGCTAGGAGCGGACAACGTGCTGGGCGTCTTCATGCCGTCGCCCTACACCTCTCGTGAGAGCCGTAAGGACACTCAGGAGCTGGCCCGCCGATTGGGGATTGAACTGAAAACGCTGCCGATCACACCGCCCTTCAAGTCCTATCTCCAGACGCTCAAGCCGGCGTTTGCAGGGACCAACGTTGATACGACGGAAGAGAATCTGCAAGCGCGCATCCGCGGCAATTTGCTGATGGCGCTGTCCAACAAATTCGGTCATCTCGTGCTGACCACTGGGAACAAGAGCGAAATGAGCGTGGGCTATGCCACGCTCTACGGCGACATGGCCGGCGGCTTCGCCGTGATCAAGGACGTGCCCAAGACGATGGTCTATGAATTGGCACGGCGTCGCAATGGCGTCGGGAGCGAGGTGATCCCCAAATGCATTCTCGATCGGGCGCCGACGGCCGAATTGCGGCCCCATCAAAAGGACGAGGACAGCCTGCCGCCGTATCCGGTATTGGATCCGATTTTGAAAGCCTATGTCGAAGACGATCGATCGGTAGAGGAAATGGTGGAAATGGGCTTCGATCGCAAGACCGTGCTGCGCGTCGTGGGACTAGTTGATCGGAGTGAATATAAGCGTCGTCAGGCGCCGGTCGGCATCAAGATCACGCATCGCGGCTTGGGAAAGGACCGCCGGATGCCGATCACGAATAAGTATTGGGGCCTGTAATGGCTACGGACAACGTCGGTCAGGATGCTCAAAAAGGCCGTCCAGCAAGGCCGCAGCGAGCGAAGAGGCGAAGCGTACTATGGCCTCGTACGTTGAGCCTCTAAGCGAGGCGAGAACGTAGCTGGTGGACTTTTTCAGCGTCCTGTTATGAGAGGAGGCAGCATGCGTGAGTGGCATCGAGTGGGCGCGATGGTGGCCTGGTGGGTCCTCTCCGCATCGACGGTGTGGGCCGGTGAAACGCTGGAAGCGGTCATTGACAGCGGCGATGTCGCCTGGATGCTGGCTGCATCGGCATTGGTCGTTGGAATGATGGTTCCGGGACTGGCGTTCTATTATGGCGGGCTGGTCCGCAGCAAGAATGTCATCAGCACGATGGTGCAGGCCTTCGCGATTCTCTGTGTCGTGAGCTTGGTGTGGGTCTTCTGCGGCTTCACGCTCTCGTTCGGCCCCGATCGAGGAGGCGTCATCGGAGGATTGGATTGGGCGCTCCTCATGGACGTCGGAGCGGCTCCCCATCCGGTCTATGCACCGGCCGTTCCGCTTCAGGCCTTTATGCTGTTTCAACTGATGTTCGCCGCGTTCACGCCCGCCTTGATTGCCGGGGCGTTTGCCGAACGCATCAAGTTCGGTGCGATGCTGCTATTCGCCGGGCTGTGGTCGGTATTCGTTTACACGCCCATTGCCCATTGGATGTGGGGAAACGGCTGGCTGGCGAAACTCGGTGCGATGGATTTTGCCGGAGGTGCGGTGGTCCATATCAATGCCGGGTTCAGCGCGATGGCCTGCGCGATCGCCGTGGGAAAGCGACGCGGCTGGCGCACCGATTATATGGCGCCGCATAATCTGCCGTTCATTTTATTGGGCGCGGGCATGCTGTGGCTGGGGTGGTTCGGATTCAACGGGGGCAGCGCGCGGGGCGCGAATGCCGTGGCGGTGAACGCGGTCACCACGACCCACCTCACGGCGGTCTCTGCTGCGCTGGCTTGGATGGTGGCAGAGTGGAAGCACCGTGGAAAACCGACGGTCCTCGGCATTGCGAGTGGCGCGGTGGCCGGCTTGGCCACCTCAACGGCCGCAGCCGGCTTTATCAGCCCGTCAGCCGCTGTTGTGTTGGGAATGGCCGCAGGAATTTGCTCCTATATGGCAATTGTTTGGAAGGGGAAGATCGGCTATGATGACACGCTTGACGTGATGGGGACGCATGGAGTGGGCGGCATGCTCGGCATGCTGGGGGTTGGATTGTTCGCAGCGCACGGACATCTGGCGATGCAACTCGCTGCCGTGGTGGCCACCGCCGCCTTTTCCTTTCTCGGCAGCTACGCCATTTTGAAACTCATTGACGGGGCCATGGGCTTACGCGTCAGTCAAGAAGAAGAGGCCACAGGTCTGGACCTCACCCAACACAACGAGCGCGCCTATTCGTGATGCTGAACATGCGCCTCCGTCGTCTGTCCTGCGCGCTCCACGCCAACTCCTCTAGGGGGGACCAATGAAGCTGGTCGAAGCCATCATCAAGCCGTTCAAACTCGATGAAGTGAAGGACGCGCTGTTGGAAATCGGCGTGCAAGGCATGACGGTGACCGAGGTCAAGGGATTCGGGCGTCAGAAAGGTCACAAGGAAACGTACCGCGGGCAGGAGTATACGATCGAGTTTGTTCCGAAGGTCAAGATTGAAGTGGCCGTGCAGGACGGACAGGTGCCGCGCGTGCTCGAAACGATTTCGCGGGCCGCCAAAACGGGCAGTATCGGCGACGGCAAGATTTTTGTGCGTGATTTGAACGCGGCGGTCCGCATCCGCACCGGAGAAACCGGAGAGACCGCCTTGTAATACCAACCATGGAACTGGAATCTTCCTCCGCCTCTCTTCCACACACGACCAGTATCGTTCAGGTGCTCGATGAGCATCGCGCGCTCGTGGCACGCCGCGTGATGGCCGGCGCCTCGGGCGCCGAGACGCTCGCTGCGATGACGGAATTCGTCGACGGGTTGATCATTGGGCGGTATCGAGACGCGATGCGACAGGGCGGTGACGAAACGGCGACCGTCGGCACGCAGCAGTGCTGTTTGATGGCCTTGGGTGGCTATGGGCGGCGCGAGTTGGCGCCACAATCGGATATCGATCTCATGTTTTTATATCAGGCCGGGTCCGGCAAAGCGGTCGAATCGCTCATCCGTGCGGTGCTGCACCCCCTGTGGGATTGCGGATTTCAGGTCGGACACAGCGTCCGGACCATCGCCGACAGCATCGAGCTGGCGGACACCGACGCCACCGTGAAGACGTCTATGATGGAAGCGCGGTTCCTGGCTGGAAGCTCGGACCTTTTTCAGGAGTTTCATCGCAAGTATTGGCGGAAGATCGTGTCCAAGAATAGCGATCTGTACCTCGACCAGAAACTCGAAGAACGGCGCCGGGAATATCAGAAATTCGGGGAGACGGTGTATTTGCTCGAGCCGAACGTCAAGAAAAGCAAGGGCGGTCTGCGGGATCTTCATTTGCTGCAATGGGCGGGCATGGCTCGTTTTCAAGCGCCGACTATCCGTGAGCTTTCCGACCGAGGCATCCTGTCACGTGCGGACTCGCTGGCGTTGACAGAGGCACGGGAATTCCTATGGCGTGTGCGTGCGCTCCTCCATGTCCACGCGGGAGCTCCTCAAGAGATTCTCACGTTCGACGAGCAGGTCTGGCTCGCGCAGCACTTCGGCTACCACGATCAACCGCATTTGCTCGCGGTCGAGCAGTTCATGCAGCAGTATTACCAGCACACGATGGGATTGCATGAGCGCTGCATGCGGTTCGTGGAACGGTGCCGCAGCGTTCCGTTCTGGCAACGCCTGTCCCGCTTTTTGCCGGCTCCTCGAGTCGACGAGTACTTCGTGGTGCGGGGCAGTTTGCTTTCCGTTGCGGATGAATATCGCAACAAGGTGCTCGACAGCCCGGCGCTCTTGTTACGGCTGTTCGACCTGGCGAGAGCAAAGAAGCTGACGATCGTGCCTCCCTTGATCGAGGACATTCACAGGCACGTCGATCAAGTCCCGGCCGACGCCTACCACACGCCGGAAGTCAGCAACGGATTTCTGAGAATCCTCGCCGGGCCAGGCACGACTGCCACCCTGGAGGCCATGCATCGCGCGCATCTATTGGAGAAGCTCGTGCCGGCGATGGGGACCGTGCGCGGATTGATGCAGTTCAATCAGTACCATAAGTACACCGTGGATGAGCACAGTCTGCTGGCCGTCGGCCGCGCCGAAGCGCTCGGACAGGAGTCCGGCGTGCTCGGTGAGGTCTACCGTGGCATCAAACGTAAGGACATCCTTCACCTGGCGGTGCTGATGCATGACCTGGGCAAAGGCCAGGAGGAGGATCACAGCGACGTCGGAAAGCGGTTGTCGGAGGAGGTCGCCGTCCGGCTGGGATTCGACGAGCAGGAAATCAGGACGCTCAGCTTTCTCGTGCACCGGCATCTTCTCATGGCGCACACCGCCTTTCGTCGTGATCCGAACGACGAGAAAGTGGTCCTCCCCTTCGCCCGCGAAGTAGGAACGCCGGAAGTCCTCAAGAAGCTGCTCGCGCTCACGGCAGCCGACATTGCGGCCGTGGGGCCCGGCGTCCTGACGAAATGGAAAGAGGCATTGTTGATCGAGCTCTACACGAGAACCATGTCGGAAGTGTCGGGCGACCGTGACGAGCAGGGCGCGCCTGCACGATGGTCGAAGGTGGTGGAAGACGTCTCTGGGCACATGAGCCAGGCCGGCCATGGCGAATGCGACCATGCGTGGATCGATGCTCAATTGAAACAATTTCCCGAGCGGTATGTCTACGGCACAGGCGGGGCCCGCATTGCAGCCCATTTGACGGCCGTGCGGAGGCTTCACCGCGGGGCCGTCGTCGTCGAAACGGATTTCAATCGAGAATTGGGCGTCTGCGAGTATTCGGTGATCACGCATGACGATCTGACGCCGGGCATTTTCTCGAAAATCGCCGGGGTGATGGCGGGCAGCGGCTTACAGATCCTCGATGCCCAAATTCTCACCCGGACGGACGGCATTATCGTCGACACCTTTCAGGTGACCGACCCTGATTATCAAGGAGAGCCGCCGGTCGAGCGACGTCAAACCGTCGGCGATCGCATCGCGGCCGTCCTCAAAGGATGGGAGCACGTCGACGACGTGCTCAGGCGCGGCGCCCGGTTGAAGCTCACGAAACTGTTGCCGAAGGCGCCGGAGGCAACTGAGGTGCGCGTCGACAATGAAACGTCGGATAGCTGTACCATCATCGATGTTTTCGCCGACGATCGCCAAGGGTTGCTCCATGTCATTACCAACGCGATTTTTCAGCTTGGGTTGTCGATTCACGCCGCCAGGATCTCCACGCGCTTGGATCAAGTGGCTGACGTGTTCTATGTGACGGATCAAGCAGGACGAAAGGTGCGCGACCATGTGCAGTTGGAACGGGTGCGCACGGGAATCGAACAGGCGATTGAAAAGTTCCTCGCAGTCAAAGCGGCGTGAGGCCGGTGGGCTTCCAGGATGTTTGAAAGGAGGAGGGAATGAACGTTCGTGAGGCGTTAGAGTTTGCAAAAAAGAACAGGGTGCAGGTCGTGGACCTGAAGTTCGTCGATCTGATCGGGACGTGGCAGCATTTCACGATTCCGGCTAGCGAATTGACGGAAGACCTGTTCAAGGATGGTTCCGGGTTGGACGGTTCGTCCATCCGCGGATGGAAAGCGATCAATAACAGCGACATGCTCGTGGTACCGGACCCGGCGACAGCCTGCCTGGACCCCTTCACGTTGGTGCCGACGCTCAGCCTGATCGGCAATGTGGTCGATCCGATCTCGCGCGAGACCTATGAGCGCGATCCGCGTTACATCGCGCAAAAGGCGGAAAAATATCTCCAGAGCACCAAGATCGGGGACACCTCGTACTGGGGGCCCGAAGCCGAATTCTTCATTTTTGATCAGGCGCGGTACGACCAGACGAGCCATAGCGGCTATTATCACATCGATTCAGACGAAGGCGTGTGGAACATGGGCCAGGACGGCGTCAACCTGGGCGGAAAGATCCGCCACAAGGAAGGCTACTTCCCGGTCCCGCCGACCGATACGCAACAGGACATCCGGAGCGAGATGATCCTGGAGATGGAGAAGGTGGGCATCGCCGTGGAGAAACATCACCATGAAGTGGCCACTGCCGGCCAAGCGGAGATCGACATCCGGTTCGACTCCCTCGTGCGCACGGCCGACAAGATGATGATGTACAAGTACATCGTCAAGAACGTCGCTCGCCGGCACGGCAAGACAGTCACCTTCATGCCGAAGCCGATCTTCGGCGACAACGGCAGCGGCATGCACACGCACCAGAGCATCTGGAAGGAGGGGAAACCGCTCTTTGCCGGGAAGGAATACGCCGGGGTTTCGCAGATGTGCCTGCACTACATCGGCGGCATCCTCAAGCATGCGCCGGCATTGGCGGCCATCACCAACCCGACCACGAATTCCTACAAGCGCCTCACGCCGGGATTCGAAGCACCCGTCCTGCTGGCGTACTCCAGCCGGAACCGGTCGGCCGGGATCCGGATTCCGATGTATTCCCCGAGTCCGAAGGCGAAGCGGATCGAGGTCCGTTTCCCCGATCCGGGCGCCAATCCATACCTGGCCTTCTCCGCCATGCTCATGGCCGGCCTGGACGGCATCGAGAACAAAATTAATCCGGGCGAACCGGCCGAGAAGGACCTGTACGATCTGGAGGCTAAGGAGGCGGCGAAAATCCGGACCATGCCGGGCAGCCTCGATGACGCGCTCGGCAATCTGGAGAAGGATCACAAATTCCTCCTGAAAGGCGGCGTATTTACAGAGGATTTGATTGAGTCGTGGATCGGCTACAAGCGGAGCAAGGAAGTCGATCCCATGCGGCTCAGACCGCATCCCTACGAGTTCTTCCTGTACTACGACATCTAGTCACTCGGGACTTGTTGACGAGCGGGGAAGAAGCGTGCTACAAGATCTTTCAAGCTAAGCCAGACAATGGCGCCTGGTTGAGCGTTCTCGAGACAACGGACAAAGGCGTCCGTCATTCTGTAAGGAATGGCGGACGCCTTTCTAGTTTTTCAACATAGACGGCGCGGGTCGCTGCAGATCCGCAAGCACACGGACAAAGGCGTCCTTCTCTCGATCGGGAGAAGGACGCCTTTGTGTTTCGCACCGGGGGATGTGGCTCAAGGAAAGGAGCGCATCATGAGCGATCAAACGTCGGAAGGGCCAACTTCTTCCGAGCAGCACTTGGAGCGGACGCTGGATCAGGCCGTGACGGCTGCCGTCCTGCAGGCGGCAGGACCGACGCGGCGCCAATTGCTCGTCGGCCTGGGCGCGGCGACGCTCAGTGCTCTGGTCGCCGAGACATTTCCGTTGGCGCGGCTGAGGGCATTCGCCGCAGATCCAGTGGGCAAGCCGGAAAAGACAGATGTCAGTATCGCATTCATCCCCATTACCTGTGGAACTCCGATCATCATGGCGGAGCCGTTAGGGTTTTATAAGAAACACGGGTTGAACGCCTCCGTGAAGCGCGCGGCGGGGTGGGCCATGATCCGCGACTGGGCCGTGAACAAGGAAGTCGATGCCGCCCATATGCTCACACCCATGCCACTGGCGATTACATTGGGCGCCGGCTCGATGCCGACGCCGATCTATATGCCGGCCGTCGAGAACATCAACGGGCAGGCCATCACCCTGCACATCAAACACAAGGACGTAAAGACTGCGGCCGATATGAAGGGGTTTCGCTTCTGTGTTCCGTTTGATTTTTCGATGCATAACTATCTACTGCGGTATTTTCTCGCGGACGGGGGAGTGCATCCGGATAAGGATGTTCAGATCCGGGTGGTTCCCCCGGCGGAGATGGTCGCAAATCTCAAAGCCGGCAATGTGGACGGCTATCTGGGCCCCGACCCATTCAATCAGCGCGCCGTGTATGAGAATGCCGGGTTCATCTTCAAACTGTCGAAAGACATCTGGGACCGGCATCCCTGCTGCGCCTTTACAGTCACGAAGGAATTCGCCACGACCTATCCGAATACGTTTCTCGCCATGTGGCGTGCGATCGTGGATGCGACGCATTACGCGTCGGATCCCGCGCACCGAAAAGAAATTGCCGCGGCGATTGCCCCGACCAACTATTTAAATCAACCCGTGACCGTGCTGGAACAAGTTCTCACCGGCACCTACGCCGACGGGCTGGGCAACATCCGGAAGGAGCCTAACCGCATCGATTTCGATCCGTATCCCTGGCATTCGATGGCCATCTGGATACTCACGCAAATGAAGCGTTGGGGCCATCTTAAGGGCGACGTGAATTACAAATCGGTGGCGGAGCAGGTGTACCGCGCGGCGGATTGCGACCGCATTGCGAAGGAACTGGGCTATGCCACCCATCAATCGACGACGGCCAAGCACGTCATCATGGGCAAGGAGTTCGATTCGAACAATGCCGACGCGTACGCCAAGAGCTTCAAAATTCACAGCATGGCCTGAGGAGAAGCGATGGAATCGATGAATCGAACGATGGTGCCTGAGGTCGCCCCGACAGTGCCCGCCGAAGATTCGATGTGGCTTCATTTCCGGCGGCTCCTGAAGGACTGGACTTCATCCGCCCGGCAATGGGCGACCGGATGGCGAAGGACTCGGGGGACTCAGGCGGGGCGAGGAGGAGCCATGGCCGCTCGGTCGCAAGGTAACCCATGGTACATCGCGGGGTTTGTGCTCGTCGTGTTCCTGTTGAGCTGGCATTTCTTTACGCTGCGCTCGAGCTTCGATCAACGGGGGTTGAGCGAAGAGCAGCTACAGATGATGGAGTTCAACGGCGACATCGTGCGGGCAGCGGACGGAAGCTACGCCTGGAATCCGGAAAAGGAGAAAGTCAAAGGCATTCCGGGTCCACTGGCGGTGCTCGAGAAGGCCCGCGAAGAACTGTCAGAGGCGTTTGTCAAAAAGGGTACCAACGATCATGGCATCGCCTATCTGGTGCTCTATACCGTCTCTCGATTTGCCGGCGGATTCCTTGCGGCCTCCGTCATCGCGATCATGCTGGGCGTCATTCTCGGCCTGAATAAAGTGCTCTTCCGTGCCGCGAATCCGTTCATCCAGATCATGAAGCCGATTTCGCCGCTGGCATGGATGCCCCTGTTGCTCTATACCGTGAAAGATCCAAAGTGGACGGCGGTCCTTGTCGTGTTCATGGCGGCCGTGTGGCCGACTCTCGCCACGACGGCCTTCGGGGTCAGTTCCTTGAGGAAGGAGTATTTGCATGTCGCCGCGATCGTGCAGCTCTCATGGTTTCAGCGGCTCTTCAAGGTCATTCTCCCGGGAGCGGCGCCCACGATCGTCAATGGACTGCGGATCTCCTTCGGAAGCGCGCTCGTCGCGGTGGTGCCTGCGGAAATGCTGCTCGGTGAACTGGGGGTGGGCTATTTGAGCTGGATCGAATGGAACAACCTCGACATCGCCGGCGTCATTTTCGCGATCCTTGTCGTCGGGGTCGTCGGCGTGATTCTCGATGCGGGGTTCAACAAGCTGGCGGGCCTTGTCACCTATCAGGAGTAACCTATGTCCTTTCTCCAAATCGATCATGTCACGAAGTATTTCCCGAACCCGTCGGGTCCCGGCCAGGTGTGCATCTTCAGGGATGCCACCATCAAGGTCGAAAAAGGGGAGTTCGTGACCTGCATCGGTCATTCTGGCTGTGGAAAGAGCACGTTGCTCAACATCATTGCCGGGCTGGAAACACCCAGTGAGGGCGGCATCATCCTCAACGGCCGTGAAGCCAGCGGTCCGGGGTTGGACCGGATGGTGGTCTTCCAGAACTTCGCGTTGATGCCCTGGATGACGGTCTTTCAAAACATTGCGCTGGCCGTGCGTTCTGCCTATCCCGACTGGAGCCATGAACAAGTCACGACCCATGTCAACAAATACATCGCACTTGTCGGGCTCAAGGGAGCGGAGGACAAGCGGCCTACGGCCTTGTCGGGGGGCATGAAACAACGCGTCGGCCTCGCCCGGGCGTTCTCCATCGAGCCCAAGGTCCTTCTGTTGGACGAGCCGTTCGCGCAAATCGACGCCTTGACCCGAGGCGTCATTCAAGAGGAATTGATTCAAATGTGGAACACCTCGAGAAATACGGTGTTCATGGTCACGCACGACGTCGATGAGGCCATTCTGTTGTCCGACCGTATTCTCCTCATGACCAACGGCCCGGAAGCGCGAATCGCCGAGATGGTGCACGTGTCGATTGCGCGGCCGCGGTCACGGGAAACGATCATCGAGCATCCGCATTACTATAAGATCAGGAACCATATCATCCACTTCCTCGTTCGGCACGCCAAACATGAGACAGCGACATCTGGTCCATCCACGAATGGGACGCCGGTCATCGTCAATTTTGAGGAGGAATCGGTCGTGACGCATTAAGCGTCGAGGCGAGCGAACTCTCGACGCAGGGCTGGCACCGCCGTGCGGACATCGGATGTCAGAGGCAAAATTGTCAATCACCGTTTCCATCAATGAGGGGGACCTATGGATAAAGAGAAGGTGCGGACCATCGTGAAAGAAAGGCGTCAGAAAAAGAATGTCACCATCGCCGAGGTCGCTAAAGCCGTGGGCAAGAATCCGACCTTCGTGGCCGCCGCGCTGAATGGGAACCATCGCTTTACGGCCGATGAAGCCAAAAAGGTCGGCGCGTTGCTGGAACTGGACGGGGAAACGACGGCCGCTCTGAGCAAGTTTCCGGTTCGTACCGATTTTCCTAATGCCGCGGATCCGTTCAAATATCGGTTGTTGGAAATCATCGGGGTGTATGGTGATTCGTTGCGCGATCAGGCCAATGAAATGTTCGGGGACGGCATCATGAGCGCGATCGATTTCACGCTGGACATGGAGAAAGTGACGGGAAGCCAAGGGGAGGCGCGCTGTAAGATCACCTTGAACGGGAAGTGGCTGGAGTACAAGACCTTCTGAGTCTTATTGAGAGGGGCTAAAGCCCCGTCAATACGACTTCATCAGTTTCGGGGCGGCTGAGACAGTGTCGTCTTCAGCCGGTCCGGTCAGATGTGAACGGACAAAGGCGTCCGTCATTCAGAGCGAATGGCGGACGCCTTTGTGTTTGCGGCGATCACCGGAGCAGGAGGCTGGGCAGCTTATGGAGAGACAGTTTGGGAACGACGCATGGATGACCGCCCTTGTCCTTTGTGCAGGCGCGATGGCGCCGGAGACCGCTTTCGCGGAAACGATTGCCGCGGCTGCCGTAAGCGCGGCTGACACGGCCTGGGTGCTGGTTTCTGCCGCCCTCGTGCTGGCGATGACCGTGCCGGGATTGGCTTTATTCTATGGCGGCCTGGTGCGCAGCAAAAACGTGCTCGGCACGATCATGCACAGCTTCGTGATTCTCTGCCTCATCAGCCTCTTCTGGGTGTTGCTCGGCTATAGCCTGGCGTTTGGACCGGACGTCAAAGGCGTGATCGGCAGCCTGGCCTGGGCCGGCTTGAGCGGCGTCGGCTTATCGCCCCATGCGGTCTATGGTCCGACGATCCCCCATCAAGCCTTCATGGTGTTCCAGTTGATGTTCGCCGCGATCACCCCCGCCCTCATTACCGGCGCGTTCGCAGAGCGGATGAAGTTTGGTGCGCTGATCCTGTTTGCACTGCTCTGGTCGTTGTTCGTCTACTGTCCCATTGCGCATTGGATGTGGGGCGGTGGATGGCTGGCTGGACTTGGCGCGTTGGATTTTGCGGGCGGCGCAGTCGTGCACATCAGTTCGGGCATCAGTGCCTTGGTCTGCGCCCTGATGCTGGGGGCGCGTCAGGGCTATGGCACGGACTATATGGCTCCGCACAATCTGCCGATGGTGCTGTTGGGAACAGGCCTCCTCTGGGTCGGATGGTTCGGCTTCAATGCGGGCAGCGCGCTCGGCGCCAATGAAACGGCGGTCGTGGCGTTCGTCGCCACCCACACCGCGGCGGTCACGGCCGCCTTGACCTGGATGACCGTGGAATGGTGGCACCGCGGAACGCCGACGGTGCTTGGAATCGCGAGCGGCGCCGTGGCGGGACTGGCCATGGTCACGCCCGGCGCCGGATTCGTGACCCCCTTCTCGGCGCTTTTCATGGGAATGGCTGCTGGAGGGTTGTCGTATGTTGCCATCATGAAAAAAGGGGGGCTCGGTTATGACGATTCGCTGGATGTGGTCGGGATCCACGGCGTCGCGGGAGTCGGCGGCATTCTCATGACGGGTCTCTTCGCCTCGAAAGCGGTCAATGCCGCAGGTGCCGATGGTCTCTTGCAGGGAAACGGCGCGTTTTTTGCGGTGCAGGCGCTGACGGTGGTGGTCGTCGGAGTGTTCTCCGCCGCCGGCACCTGGGTGATCCTCAAAGTGGTGGATCGGGCTGTCGGATTGCGCGTGACGGCGGAGGAGGAGCGCATGGGTCTGGATCTCAGTCAGCATAATGAGCGGGCCTATTCATGAGGCTGAAAAAGGCGATCATCTCACCCGCCCGGCCCTGGTGCGCCGAGACGCGCCTTTTCCCCAAGCTTCGTTCTCAGTCGGTCGGAGCCCTCGACGTACGAAGCTCTAGTACGCCTCGGACTCCAACCTCCCTGCGGCCTTGCTGGAAGTCCTTTTTGAGCCTCATGCGGAATCTTGGGCATAAGTCTTTGCGAGGGGTGTATTTGTAAACAGTCTCAGATGAAAGGAGGCGTAGCATGATCATGTCTGAAGAACGATCATGTGAAGGAATGGCATGTGAAAGGCGGCTATTGGAAATTCTACGTCAACAAGGACCGCAGACGCTCGACACGTTGTGCGAACTGCCGGAATTCACGTGGGCGCAGGTACTGCTGGCCGTCGATCACTTGAGCCGCTCCAGGGACATCTCGCTGGAGCTGGTCGGACCGCGGGAGTACCAAGTCTCGTTGACGGAAGAGCGAGCGTGATGGTGCCAGCCGATCAGACGCTATGGCTGTTGGTGTCCACGACGCTGCTGGCGTTGGCCGTGCCAGGCGTCGCGCTGTTCTACGGCGGCATGGTGAGAAGGAAAAACATCATGAACACGATCGCGCTGCCGTTTGTCGCGCTGGCGGTCGTGTCGCTCGCATGGACGCTCGTCGGCAGCGGCTGGGCAGCCTGGAACGGGGCCGAACAAGCCACGGGTCATGAGGAGGCGCTGCGTTCGTTGTATCGAGGCATGATGGCGTCGGTGGCCCTGGCTTTGGTGGCCGGAGGCATCGTTGAGCGTATCCACTTTTCGTTCTTTCTCGTCTTCGGACTTTGTTGGGTGGCAACCGTGTATGTGCCATTAGCGCAGTCATTGTGGGGAGGGAACGGGTGGCTGGCGAATCTCGGCAGCCTGGACTTTGCGGGGGGCGCAGTGATCCACATTAGCGCCGGTGTCAGCGCGCTGGTGATGGCGATCACCATCGGGCCGCGGCATGGATATGGACGCATCGACATGATGCCGAACCATTTGCCGTTCTCCTTCTGCGGGGCCGCGTTCATGTGGGTGGGCTGGTTCGGATTCACCGGAGCCGCTGCATCGATGTCGATGGCCGTGGTGACGAGCGCCTTTGTGGCCATTCAGTTGTCGGCGGTCGCCGCGGCGCTTGCCTGGATGGCAGTCGAGTGGCTCCAGCGGGATAAGCCGACGGCCTTGGGAGCCATGAGCGGCGCCGTCGCAGGCCTGGTGGCCATCGCGCCGGCGGCAGGCTACGTGAGTCCGATGTCTTCGCTCGTGATCGGCGTAGGAGCGGGAGGTCTCTGCTACATGGTCGTCAATTACGTCAAGCTCATTCTGGGGTACGACGACTCCCTGGATGTCTTCGGGATGCACGGGGTTGGAGGCACCTGGGGGATGATCGCGACCGGGTTGTTTGCGTCGACTGACGTCAATGCAGGGGGAAGCGACGGGCTGTTCTACGGGTATCCGTATCAGTTCTTCGCTCAGATGGTGGCCGCCCTTTCCGCATGGGCCATGGCCGGCGTGATGACCTGGCTGCTGGTGAAGGTCCTCACGATGGTCGTCGCGCCGCGCGTCGACGAAGAGGCGGAACGGATGGGATTGGATCTTCATCAACACGGTGAGAAAGGCTACACGGGGTAACGCCATGGCTGTTGTACACGACGATATCGGGCGGCGCCGCTTTCTGAGCCAGGCCGTGATGGGATTTGGGATGCTGTTCGGCATCGGCACGCTCAGCTTCCGCTTCCTGCAGTTTCTTTTGCCGACAGAGGCCCGCAGGGAATCCGAGACCGTGTTGATCGGCGCGGAGTCCCGCATTCCCCTTGGAGAAGCCGTGCCCATGGATCTTGGCGGCCGCAAGATTCTGGTCTTGAGGACAGAAGAAGGTGTCGCGGCATTTTCTCGGCGCTGCACGGACCTGGGATGCCTCGTATCGTGGAACAAAGAGCGGTCGCAATTCATCTGCCCCTGCCATCAGGGCACGTTCGACCGCACCGGTCTGAACATTGCCGGACCTCCTCCCCGGCCGCTGGACCGCTTGCAGATCGTCAAACGCGGCGAGCAGTTGTACGTGAATATTCAGGCGACGTAGCGAGGCATCTCACTCATCACGTATGCCAAAGGTGAACGCGTGGCATCGACTGTCTCCGAGAATGTGAAAAAGGAACAGGACGAAAAATCCTGGGTGGATTACATCCAGAAGGACCTGCCGCAGCATCTGGACTGGTGGCCCTACACGCTAGGGGCGTTGCCCCTGACCCTATTCGGCCTCTTGGTCGGGACGGGCCTGCTGCTGACGTTCTATTACGTGCCGTCACCGGAACGCGCCTATGAGAGCGTCGATCAGATCACCAACGAGATCTACCTCGGGTGGTTCGTGCGGGGCCTGCACAAGACCTCGGTGGATCTCATGATCCTGTTCTTGTTCTTCCACGTCATCCGAGTGTTCATCACGCGTGCCTATCGAACCCCCGGCGAGCTGAAGTGGGTGAGCGGCTCGATCGTGCTGTTCGTCACGCTGGCAATGGGGTTCACCGGCTATTCGCTGATCTTCGACAACGTCTCTTATTGGGGCATGACGGTGGTGACCAACATGATCGGGACGCTTCCGGTAATCGGCACTCCGTTGCTCCATCTGCTGCGGGGTGGTGAGGAAGTCTCGGGTGTCACCTTGTTAAGGCTCTATGATCTCCATACCAAGCTGCTGCCCGTGTTATTGGGCGGGCTGGTCCTCGGCCACGTGGTGATCGTACGGTTGTTGGGGTTTGCGGAGGTGAAAGGCAGCCGCGGGTTCCATTCCTTCTACCCCGAGCACACCTTGAAGATGGGTGCCATTGCGGCGGGACTGCTGCTGTTAATCGTCAATATCGTCATGATCTTTCCGCCGCTGCTGGGACCGCCGGCGAATGTCCAGGAGGTGGCATCAGACGTGTCGCCTCCCTGGTATTTTTCTGCGCCGTTCATGTGGATTACCTTGCTGCCAGGCCCTCTGGCGCTTTGGAGCCTTCTCGGCTTTGCCGGGTTCTTTGTCGTGTATCCCTTTCTTGACCGGGTGCTGGACGAACGCGGATGGCCGATGGAGATCGTCAATGCGCTTGTGGCAGCCGCCGTGGTCTGCGCGATGGCCGGGTTGATGTATCTCGATACGCTGATGTGAAGATGGGCGCTCAGCCGTCCGCTTTTGACGGCTGACAAGGAGGTGATATGGACGAGGGCAATAGACAGCCTGATGAACGTGAGGACGAACATGCCCGTTCAAGCAACGGCAAGAAAAACTTCGCCCGCTATATGATCGGCGGGCTCTGCCTGATCCTCTTTCTCGCACTCACGGGCGTCGGCTATGTCCAGGTCGAAGAGCGGCGAGGCGGCGGCCTCCGGGCGTTTATCTCGGGAGAAAACAAGAAATGCATCGACTGCCATATGGCCAAGGACGTCGCCGTCGGAGGCATCAACGATTGGAAAGTCAGCCGCCATGCGCCGAAGGGGATCGGCTGCGTCGAATGCCACCGGGCTGAGAAGGGCGAAGCGGACGCCTACGACCACGAGGGATTTCTCATCTCGACGCTCGTCACTCCAAAGGATTGCATGCGATGCCATGATCGGGAGGCCAAGGAATTTGCCAAGTCCCATCACGCCAAAGCGGCCCAATTCACGGGTTCATTGGACAATTTTCTGGGCAACGTCGTCGAAGGTCCGGAGATCGTGACCACCGGGTGCGCCGGCTGCCACGGCAGCGTAGTCAAGGTAATGGAGAAGGGCAAGCTCCATCCGGCCACCTGGCCCAACTCCGGCATCGGGCGGGTGAATCCCGACGGTTCGAAAGGCACCTGCTCCGCCTGTCATGCACGGCATAGCTTCTCCGTCGCGCAGGCCCGGCAGCCGGAAAGCTGCGGCCGCTGCCACATGGGGCCCGACCATCCGCAGATTGAAGCCTATTATGAAAGCAAGCATGGCGTCATGTACGAGGCCAACAAGGAGAAGATGAAGCTCGCAGACCCGACGGAGAAGTGGCATCCAGGCAAGGATTATCTCTATCCCACCTGTGCCACCTGTCACATGAGCGCGACCGGCACGCAGGAGGTCACTCACGATGTGGGAGACCGTATCAGCTGGACGCTACGGCCGGTGATCTCCACGCGTCTCGAGAACTATGAAGACCGGCGCAAAGCCATGCGACAAGTCTGCTCGTCGTGCCATAGCGAGCAGATCGTGGACCGGTTCTTTACCTCGATGGACCAGGGTATCAACCTGTACAACGACAAATTCGGCAAGCCGGCGAAAGTCGCGATGGACCAGCTGCTGGCCATGAAGAAGCTTACGCCGACGCCATACGACGAAAAGATCGAATGGATCTTCTATGAGTTGTGGCACCACGAGGGACGGCGCGCGCGGCACGGGCTGTCCAAGATCGCGCCTGATTACGTCCATTGGCAGGGGTTCTACGAAGTGGCCAAGACGTTCTACACCAAGTTTCTCCCGCTGGTGCGGGAGCTGTCGCCGCAGGTGGCGGAGGAGATGCTTCGTCATGAGAGCCACCGCTGGATCGAAAAAGGCATGACGAAGGAAGAAATTGCCCAGATGCTGGAGTTCTATAACAAGGAGATGCAGGGAAAGAGGGGAGGAGTGGATGGGTAGGCTCCACGCTGTTCCCCTTGAGCAACGCCCGCGGTTGCGCTATTCTCGTCCCGCCATCGAGGAGGGATGCAATGCCGAAAAGAGTTCGCACGGGATTGACGCGTTCCGACATTCTTCACCGCTACGTGGAGCGGTTCAGACAACAACTGATCAAGCTGCGGCCATTCCTCTCCCGCAAGCGGAGCACGACGACCATCGAGGACTTCGACGAGGCGGCGGAAGAACTGATCAGCCAGGTGTTCGGAGCCGCTTCGGACGAAGCCGAGGCGTATTTCTACGCCAAGACCGGCGAGTCGGCCCTGTTGCCGGAGGAGGCGCAGGAAAACGGAACGCACGACGTGGAGCGTGAAAGTCTCCAACAACGCCGGCAAGTATTGGAAAGTTGCCTGGCCGATCTCGAAATGCGTCGTGTGGTGCAGGCGGCAAGACATGGGAATGGCAAAGAATTTTCAACGTCGAAAGTGGAAGACTACATGTCCCATGACGTGCGCAGCATCCACCGGGCGGCCACCATTAAGGAAGCCGGGCTGCTGTTTCAGAAATACAAGGTGGGTTCGCTGATCGTGGACGATGGATCACGCTATATCGGCATCGTCACGGATTCCGATCTCAGTCGAAAAGCCGTCGCCAAGGGTTTGGACCCGAACACGACGACCGTCACGGCCTGTATGAGCAAATCGCTCGTGACGATCGAAGAAGACGAATTGCTGTCCGAAGCCATGGGGCTGATGAAAAAGCAGGGCATCCGTCACCTGCCCGTGACCGCCGACGGCACGATCATCGGGGTGTTGTCCGTCGCCGACCTCCTTCGTGCCTTGACCGACTGACCGACCTCCCGGTCAGTCGCGCAGAGACTTCCGTCCTTGAGCGTTGAACTCCCTATACACTGTTTGCCTGCAGAGTTAGGCTATGGCGAGCCAGGGGGTCAGCGGCCCGAGCGTTGGCGCCGGAAGAATCGAGCGCCACACCGATTGCAGCGCCAGGGGAACATGCCCACCAGCCGGAAGAGAAAATCCTGCCAACCGTGACGAGTCGCACGATGGCATTCTTCTGAGGAACAGTACCGGCAGTGCATCCTCGACGTTGGGCTGTATTTGCTGCCTCGCTCCAGCATGTACCACCGGTTGTCACTCGTGCTCCCTTGGCATCGGCCACGCGAGATACGAAAGGCTAGGAAGTGACTGGAGTCAGCATATTCGCATCGCGAGCCAGCACCCATTTGCCCTGGCGTTTCTTGAGCACCGATAGGGTATGGCCTGACCGCGTCATGGAGGGACCGCCGCCCGTTGGCGTCACGACGACCGTGAGCTTGGTCCACATGAAGGCCCACTCGCCGAGAACGGTGATTTCTTGAATCTCGCTGGTCCCGTTGACGTTCGGCGCATCCTTCCCCGCGTGAGCGCGCGCCGCCGCCGCAAAGCCTGCCTTGCCCATGGGCGGCTGGCCAGGCATGAGAAACACCACGTCATCGGACATCAGGGATAAGACCTTCTCGATCTCGCCCGCCTTCGTTGCATCCATCCAGGAGGAGACCAACTCACGAATTTCCTGTTCATCGCGCTGTCCGGGCATTCCCAAAGGCTATTCTTTGGAGGTAGCTGAGTCAACGGGAAGGATGGCCCTGACTGAAGTGGGTCGAGATCGCGAGTGTCATGTCTTGCCGGGAGGGGGGCTGGGCCGCGATTGACTTCTCGTCAACGGACACGTAGAACAAAGGCCCTGGTATCGCCGCCCGGCTCGGTCACCCTGCCTGTATGTTCATCATCCGATCGGAGAGCCTGTAAGCCCATGCCACCGACCATGCTGCTCAGTTGTGAGTCCATCAGTAAAAGCTACGGGGTGAAACCACTCTTCGCCGACCTGTCGCTCGGGCTCTGTGAAGGCGATCACGTCGGGCTGATCGGTCCCAATGGGTCCGGCAAATCGACGTTGCTCAAGATATTGGCCGGCCTCGACGACCCGGATCGCGGCAGCCGTTCGGTACGGCGCCAAGTCCGCATCGGCTATGTCCCGCAAGAACCGTCGTTTTCCGCCGCCCACACAGTCGAGGAAGCGCTTTCCAACGTCCTCCTAGATGAAGGCCTGGACCCCCACGAACACGGCAGCCGAATGGCCAAGGCCCTCAGCCTCGGAGGCTTTGTCCGTGTCGACCAATCGGTCGCGACACTTTCCGGAGGCTGGAAGAAACGTCTGGCAATCGCGCAGTCGTTGATGCTGGAGCCGGACGTGTTGCTGATGGATGAACCGACCAACCATCTGGACGTCGAGGGCATTCTCTGGTTGGAAAGAGTGTTACAGGCCGAACCTCATGCGTTTCTGGTCGTCAGTCATGACCGGCGGTTTCTGGAATCGGTGGCCTCCCGCATCTGGGAATTGAACCGCTGTTATCCAAACGGCGTATTCCAAGCCACTGGCCGGTACAGTGATTTTTTGGAACAGCGCGATGCGGTACTGCAGGCGCAGGCCGACTATCAAGCCTCCCTGGCAAACCGTGTGCGGCGCGAAGTGGAATGGCTCCGGCGCGGGCCCAAAGCCAGAACGACCAAAGCCAAAGCGCGGGTAGACGAAGCCGGACGTCTGATCGACGAGTTGCAGACCATTGAATCGCGACGGGCCCAAAGTACCGCAGAGATCGACTTCACGGCATCGGGGCGAAAGTCCAAACAGCTTCTGGTGGCGACCAGGCTTGGCAAATCGCTTGACGGGAAGCCGATCGTCACGGATCTCGAGTTGCGACTTGGCCCCGGCGAACGAATCGGGCTTCTAGGCCCCAACGGCAGCGGTAAGACCACGCTGCTGAAGTTGCTGGCCGGCACGCTGCCACCGGATACCGGCTCCATTACACGCGCCGACCGGCTGCGCATCGTCACCTTCGAGCAACACCGCGAATCGCTGGATCAGCAAGCGACGCTGCGACGCTCCCTCACACCGGCCGGCGACGCCGTCGTCTATCAAGACCGGTCCATCCATGTGATCTCATGGGCGAAGCGGTTCCTCTTCAAACCGGAACAACTGGATCTGCCGGTCTCCCGTCTGTCCGGTGGCGAACAGGCCCGACTGTTCATCGCCCGCCTCATGCTCCAGCCGGCCGATCTCCTGATTCTGGACGAGCCGACGAACGATTTGGATATTCCGACGCTCGACGTGCTCGAAGAGAGCCTGTTGGAATTTACCGGAGCGCTCGTCCTCGTGACGCATGACCGGTGGTTGCTGGACCGTGTCTCCACGCGGCTTCTCGCACTCGAGGGCGAAGGCCGTGCCGAATGGTTCGCGGACTATGCCCAATGGGAAGCGAAACAGGCGCGCAAGTCCGTCGGAGGGAAACGAACGCCGGTTGGCAACAGCGCCAGCTGCGGGACCGCAAAACGAAAGGGATTGTCCTACCGGGAACAACAGGAGTGGGACACGATCGAACAAAAAATTCTAGAAGCGGAAGAGGTCGTGGCGGCTTGCCAGGCCGCGGCCACCGATCGAGCTATTGCCTCGTCTGCAGACATGCTTCAGGAACGTTATGCCGGACTCCATGCGGCACAGGCCGAGGTCGAACGCCTGTACGCCCGCTGGGCGGAACTCGAAGATAAACGGTCCCAGGTCATGAGCAAGGCCCAATCATAAGGCCTGTCCCGGGAACCCTGGGGTCTCCCTTCACCCACCAGAAACGGACCTCAGACGCAACTCTCCCATCGGGGGAAGCGGAATCGCCTATGTCACTCACGGTCGTTTTTTGCCCCCTGTTTGAGGGATAGACGAGTGCAAGATAGCTTCCATAGACTGCCAGGCACTATCAGGTGATCCGCTCAAATCCGCTCCTGTGGCCAACGGGGAGGTCTTGTGAACAACATGTCGCTATCCTTTGGGGCAAGCCTCGTCGTGGCATTGGCCCTGATTGCCACGGCCTGTAACAGTGGTGACAATAACAACGGAGCGCCCAGTCCGCTTCCTTCCTTCAACAATACGGTGTTGAGCATCGCTACGGCGACTGATGGAAGCGGAGACGTGTACCTCGGTGGCGATTTCACGACATACAACGGAGCACAGGCCATTCGAATGGTGCGTCTCAATACCAACGGAACGATCGATCCGGCCTTTCCGATGGCATTGGGATTCAATGGCAGCGTGCGCAGTATCGTGCCGGCCGGCAATCAGGGCGTGAACCTTTACGTGGGCGGCGACTTCACCTCCTACAACGGCATACAGAAGAACCGCATCGTGCGTATCAATGCCAATGGAGTGTTCGATCAGAGCTTTGCGATCGGAACGGGATTCGACAACTCGGTGCAATTCATCGCTTTGGCTGAGGACGGAAGCGGGAATCTGTATGTCGGCGGCGCCTTCACTGTGTACAACGGGTTCACTGTAAACGGCCTCGTGCGTCTCAAACCAGATGGATCGATCGATCCGACCTTCGTGATCGGAACAGGTTTTGACAGCACGGTCTATTTCATCGTGCCGTTGGCGAACGGCGATCTGTACGTGGGAGGCGCCTTCACTACCTACAAAGGTGTCACCGTGAATCGCATCGTGCGGCTTCATTCGAATGGGTCGATCGATCCAAGCTTTGTGACGGGAACAGGGTTCGATAATACGATCTTTACCCTCTTGCTGGCAGACGACGGGAGTGGTGATCTCTATGTCGGAGGTGCCTTCAATAACTACAACGGAGATGTGGCGAATAATCTCGTGCGGTTGAATTCCAATGGAGTAAGAGACCTCTTCTTTACGACAGGGGTTGGGCTCAATAACACGGTGTTCCACATCGTCCCAACCGGCGACGGGAGCGGCGATCTGTATGTGGCCGGTGCCTTTACGAGCTATAACAACCTTCAGGCCAATGAGATGGTACGACTCAATCAGAATGGAACGATGGATTCGACTTTTTCTACCGGATCAGGGTTCAATAATACGGTCTTCCGCGTTGCACCTGCACAAGATGGCAGTAGCGATGTCTATGCCGTAGGCCAGTTTACAGAGTATCAGAGCACTCCGATCGGAAGATTCGTGCGGCTCACCTCCACTGGGATGATTCATCTGCTCATTTAATATCTCCGCAAGAAGAGACCCTGCCCTTCGGTTGCCATTTGACAGAAGCGATGGCTTGTCGCAACCGGCTTAGACCACCGACCTCCTTAATTCCCTCCGCCGCCAGCGCTCACATAGCTCTTTCTGTACGTGGTGACCTTTTCCAGATAATTGCGGGTTTCTTGATAGGGAAGATTGGACCGTAACTTGTCGTAGAGGACGGCGGGTTGAAGGCCATTGATCTGCTGGACGGCAGTCGTCCGATTCTTGGAGAACGTACGCAGGACATTGCCGGGCCCCGTGTTGTAGGCGGCGATCACGCAGTATTCGCGGGAAACCTCATTGGCCACCTCATCCAGTTGGTTGAACATGAGCACGTTGAGATAGGCAGTGCCGAGCTCTACGTTGTTTTGAGGGTCAAAAAGATAGTCCCTGGTTGGGGCGACGTCCTCTCCCTTCGCCCGGCGATAGGCCTCGCGACCGCCGCTCGTCGGCACCAGTTGCATAAGGCCGTAGGCCGGAGCCGAACTGACCGCGTAGGGATTGAAATTGCTTTCCGTCCTGATGATCGCGAACACCAGGCTCGGGCTCATCTGGTATTGGTCGGCATAACGAAGCACCACTGCACGATATTTCTCCGCCTGCTTTTGCGGAAGATTGACCACCATGTTCATCGTGACGAATGTCGCCTGGTGTTTCGCTCCGTCTTGATCGATGACTCGCGTGCCGGTTTTCTTGTCTGAAAGATAGCGGGCGAAGGCTTCTGCTTCAGCCTGTGTGCGCACCGGTTTGCCCTGTTGATCCAACACGAGTCCAAGCAGGTAGGGCTCTTCGCCGCTGTTCACCGGGACCTCTTTATCCGAAAAGACATCCACCACCCGGGGATCCTGTGGCGTCAACAACGTCGCGACCACGGCGCGGCTGAGACTTTCCTGCGGATTCTGTTCATCCAACGTTTCCACGGTAATCTGCCCGCGGTCGAAATCAACGATGGCGCGGCTTTTATACTGCTGCGTGTATTTTACATACTTCTTCTTCTCGGGCAGCTTGACCTCTTTAGGGCCCCACTTTTCACGGACGTTCCCGGTGAGGGCATCGTACAATGCCTGAAACTCATGCTGGGCGGCACGCAGATCTCGGAGCACGCGTTCAGGATCCTGAGCATAGGTATCAAGCCGCTCCTTGGCGATCTTTGAAGGGTCCTTCCCCCCGATGAGGGCGACGACATCCCTTCCTGTCCGGCCCGTCATCGTTTTTTGGGTGGCGGCTACCAGCCGATCGGTCGACTCGCAGCTTAGGAGCGAAAGGGAAAGGAAGGACAATGCGAGATCGCGAAGTGTCAGGTGAAACATGGAGGGTATTCTACTATGAAACGCCCCATGTCTCGCAAAATTCAGTCTTGCTTCGCGTAAAACCAGATTAGAAACATTTTACAACAATCTTACCCAGGACCATTGAACGTGGACGGCGAGCTGATTACATTCGGAGGCATGCATGACACTTTAAAACTTGCGGTTCTCGCCGTGGTATTTCTTTGCAGCAACCCCGTCAGGGGGAGCGAGGACACATGGCAAGTGAGCCCAAAACCGGCGGAAACGTTTCCGTACCAGACCAGCGTCATACCGATGGCCGATGGGACTCCCATCGCCCCATCGAGCGTACGGAATCTGGCGCCCGAGACTGATCGTCCCCGCACCCACGGAATTCTGGCCACAACGACATGGCTGAAGGGAGCATTCGCCACAGAAACGGAAGTGGCCGTCAACCAAGGAGGCCCTGGGGTGGAAGATCCATCCGCCCGCATGATGCGACTCGGCCTCATTGGTTCGACGGGGCTCGTCCGCTACGGCATGACCTATCGCACGGCAGACCAAGCCTTCTATCAAGGATCCGGTCACGAGCGGAGGGAAGCCTGGGGAGAATGGCAGAGCGGAGCCATGGCTGTTCGGAGCACCGTCGGACAACGGACGGACTTCACAGCCGAGGCCGCAGGGAATGAACAGAGGTATAGCCGGACCGAGGTGTCATGGAACAAGGCCGCATGGCCGCACGTCGCATTGAGCTACGCGCGGAATGCGGAAAGCCAGACGATGGAGGCCCTCAGCCTCTCTCCCCAGAAGGCCAATTCTCACCGGCTCGAGGCAGCGCTTGGCTATCGCGGTGCTGTGTGGGATGCCAAGCTGGCCTCCGGCTACGGTCTCGAAACTGATCAGCTGCAGCATGGGATAGAGAGCCAAGTCAACACCGTAATGGCTTCATTCCGTCCCGTCGATTCTCTGAGCATCACTCCCACGCTCGGCTATCGTGCCGAGCAGCAAGAATGGTCGGGTGCGAAGACCAATTCTCCGTCCGCTTCTCTCACCATGAAGTACCAGCAGAGCCAACGGCTGGCCCTGACGGCAATGGGGAACTACTTCGGCACGCGATCGAGTGATAAACTTGTGGACCTGGACATGATCGGCGGGAAGGGCGTCCTTACGTGGGAGCTCGAACCGGTTCGAGACTGGAAACCGCAGGTCTCTCTGGAAGGCGGCTATAATTTACAGGTCAACCGATTAATACCCTCAGCTCAAACGGAAAATCTCTCCGGCCTTCTCCGCCTCGTCCTCGCCACCATGTAACGAGATACGGTGAATCGCCGGTGCTCATGAACCCTCCGAACGTCGGGTTAGATGACGAGACTTTGAGAGACGTTGCGATGAAATATGCTTTGAGGTCAGGCGGCGGCTTGAGCGTGGCTTCTTAGGAGTATCCTTGTTTTCCGCATTGTGGCTCACACGGGTACGAGGTTGCGGGCGCGCCTGACGAAATTCGGCCCATGCCTTCGGTCCGAGGAAGACAAAGCCAATCACACATGCCGCCAACGTGATGAGCTTGAGCATCGAGGTTTCCTCTGCGAATCTCCTCTTGCAAATCTAACCTCATGATCCACATCCAGTCGCCTGGGAACCTTCCTAGCAAACACGTCGTGTAAGAACCTTCCTTTTTCGCGACTTGGGCATTTTCTCTTCCTAACGCACTCGATAGCTTTTCCTATTATTTTATTCAGGCGGGTGACGCTGACCAGGGCGGGGTGCGAAGCCGACTGGGCTGGTCAGCGGCAGGACCCCGCATCACCCCGCATCCAAAATCGTTTCTCCAGCTGTCTCAACGGCCAGGATGGCAGCCCGGCGCGCCTGTTCGAGACCGGCACGCGCCAGTGCGTCCACTCGTTCGTTGTCCGTGTGACCTGAATGTCCCCTGACCCAATGCCATTCGAGCGTGTGACCAACGGTCAACGCATCGAGACGACGCCACAGATCCTCATTCTTGACGGGCTCATTGCTCATGGTTTTCCAGCCGCGTCGCTTCCAACTATGGATCCAGATGCTGATCCCTTTCTGTACGTACTGGGAATCGGTGTAGATCCGCGCTTCGACCGGCTGCCCGAGAGTTTGCAAGGCCTCAATGACGGCACGCAATTCCATGCGATTGTTGGTCGTCGCCGGCTCGCCTCCGAACAGCTCCGTCTCGATGCTCTTCACGCGTAGTAAGACACCCCAACCGCCAATTCCGGGATTTCCACTACAGGCACCGTCCGTATAGATTTCAATCCTGTCCATGTTGTCTTATGCGCTCCGTTGAAAGGAGTCGGGGTTCGCTGCGATCACTGTGAGCTCACCGGTTCTCCGACCACTTGGATGCAGCTCGACCCAATCAACAATATGTAAAAATTGGTGATCTGAAGGGTGCGTATCCGATCAATAGGTGTTCGATCATTGAGTTTTATATGTCGGCGGAACTCGCCAACGTCTCCCATTGGCCTCCCGTCCTTTTTCGCACCTTCGATGGTGTTCGTGCCGAGTCCCATGCCCAGGACAATAGGCGTACAGTCTTCTCCCATCAGCACGCCTTTGACGTCGGTATTGCTCGGCTGCAACTCGGTGGTGATGTTAATGCAACCCGAAAGCAGCACGGTAAACAGGAAGGTGAACGCAAATCGCATCGGAATTCGGTTCCTTTCTTGAACTGAGATCGTGAGACCATATCAACAAAGTCCTTAAAATCCTTCGACCGATTTCATTGAAGCGATAGAGCCCTCTTAGGAGCGTTGCGCCATAGGTGGACGGCAAGTATGGCTGTCCATCCCCAGAACATCAGGACAAGGAGTTGAAAGGGAATACCCTCCGTCCAGAAGTTCGCTCCAAAGAAGGCTTTGCACAAACCGACGGTTACCGTGAGGGTTGCTCCCACGCCCAAGCCCATGAGGCTTATCCAGCGTGGATGCCGATTCGACATGAATAGCGCGAATCCCAGGAGAGTGATCCCTAGGAAATAGACGAAGGTGGCGGCGGTTGCAGTGGCGTCCGCCAGGCTGGCCAACGCAAGTGCGGCCATCCGGCTAGACTCGTCTGTGGCAACAGCATCCGCCAACGGCTTAAGACCGATCTCTGTCGCAAAGACGCAAATCCATAATACCAGTCCAACCGTGAGTGCATATCCCGCCAACCATCCATGTCCTGAACTGCTCTCGGGAGCTCGAAGAGCGTCTATCACCGAGTAGAACCCTAGCTGCATCACCACAATCCCGACGATCAACCCCCAATGTATCACGATCCAATGTGATGAGCCGGCTGCGTTTCTTACAACGCCGGCGGCATCTGCAAGGGCAGGATGCACGCTGTTAGAGATGCCTGCGATGATCGTACCCGCGATAGCGCAAGCCGCACCCATCCGGTGCAATCCCTGTTCGGCCATGGTCCGTTTCCTTTCTACAAGCAGAAGGTCGAGTGGACTGGGCTGGTCAGCGGCAGGATCCACCTCTTCTAAATGTACAACTTTCCGAAACTCCTCTCAAAGAACTCTCTTGTCTTTCTCATATGTTCTTCGATGTCCGTCTTCAAATGCCTCGCCCCCGCCTGCCAGTCGTCGGTCGTGTAGCCGACGCGGCGGGCCAAGAAGATAAACTCCTCTGAATCGGAGGGCGGAAGGACGAGATCCTTGGCATGGCCGCGAACCATGCGCAGTCCGTCGATCAGCATTCGGATAAACAGGTACGCCTTTCGCAGGGTTTCGCCGTCCTGTCGGTTGACAATCCCGCACTCCACGAGTCCCACGAGTGCTTGCATAGCGTTCGGGGTGCGCAGCACCGCATGACGATGCCCATGCATGAGCTGGAGGTATTGAATGGCGTATTCGATGTCGACGACTCCACCTGGACTCAGCTTGGCGTTCACCGTGCCGCGCTCGATGAGTTGTTTGAGCTGCTGCCGGCGCAGGTCGAGGGCGGCTGCCACATCCCAGGGCGTGGCGCTATAGACATAACGGTCCCGATGGGCTTCGACCTGTTTTCCGAGGGCGGCATTGCCGGCAACATGGCGGAGTTTGATCATGGCCTGCCGTTCGAAGGGCGCGGCGAGTCCGTGCTCGCTGTAATACGTGGTGATTTCGTCCAAAGGATTGGCGAGAAAGCCTTTGCTTCCGTGGGGACGCAGGCGGACGTCGAGATGAAAGATGCCTTCCTGCTTGGCCTCGATCCACTGCAGCAACTCCTGCGTAAGCCGTTCGAAGTATTCGCTGTTCTCGATGCCGGCCTTGCCGTTGGTACGGCCGGCGCCGCCGTAGACGAACAGGACCTCGATATCCGATGCATAGCCTAACTCCCGGCCGCCGAATTTGCCCGCGCCCATCACGGCAAAAGAGCAGGGCTTGCCGTTCGCCAAGCGGGGGGCGCCGTACAGCTTGTTGAGTTTCGCCTGGCAGTCTTTGAGGCTGCGTTCGACGATCACTTCGGCCAACTGAGTCAGGGCAATGGAGAAGTCGGCGAGGCTCGTGTCCGGCTCGACGATGTGCTTCATATCGATGCGAAACAGTTCTTGGTCCTTGAAGCGATTCAGCGCGTCTTTCCGTCCAGCCTCATCTTTGGGTCGGTCCACGACACGGTCGAGCGCCTTGCGGAGCGTCGCGCGCGGCGTGATGAGTGGCGCGTCACGATAGTCGTGAAGCAGCGGCAGGAGGTGATCATGCTGGCGGCGGAGGAAGTCTTCCCAGAGAAAATCGCTGGCGCCGAGAAGCCGGGCCAAGAGCGGAAACGTTTTCTTGTCGCTCAGAAACGCGAGGGCTTTCTCCCGAGCTTTGCCCTTCGTCTCCTGAACCGTGAGATCGAGAAATTGGTCGAAGGCTTCAAGAGCCTTGGTAGGGTCAGGCGCCCAGGTGAGGGCGTGGGTGAACTGCTTGATGAGGACAGCCGTCAGGCGCAACTGCTGCTGCTCGGCCGGGTCGGTCAACTTCTGGCCGTAGCGGTTGCGCACGGCAAATCGGTCGTGCAGCTTCCCGTCTTCCAGGTCGATGCGAGCCTTCGTGATGTACACGTTTCTCATTGCCAGCGCGTTGGCGAAGGCATAGAGGAAGGCTGGCGTGTCGTCCGACCGGATATCCATGATCGTGTCGGTGGGCGATTGGCTGTTGTCGAATGCAATTTGGACCGGATGCAGTAAGCCGCTGAATGACCCTCGCCGCTTGCCCAGATGTTCGACCAGATGACGATTGACTGCATGCCGGGCGTCCTCGAACTTCCCTTCGTCCAGCAGGCCGATCAACGAACGGAGCTCGCCCGCGAAGCGCACTTGGTCGTCCGGCGTGAAGGAGGCATTGCCGACTGGTTGGACACGAAAGACATCCACGATCTTTTTCCGGCTCAAGCCGGGACGCAGCTTGGGGCGTGGGCGCGGGCGGTCTCCGTAGGCCGATTTCGTGGGTGGGCTGGAAACTGCCGCCTCGCTGAAGGTGTAGATCTGGCCTTCCTCGATGTTCAGCCCGAATGCCGACAGGAGGCCGCAGATGGTTGCGAATTCTGCAAAGTAGTCATAGGCAACGACCGTCAGTTCGAAGTGGCCGTCGCGAAGTTCGGACACCGCACACTCGGACAGATGATCCGGCGTCAATGCCGCGGCCATCCGCACATGCTGTGCGATCGAGGGGACGGGAATACGACGGAAATACTCTCCGTCCATCCGGGTGACAAAATCACGAAGAATATCCGCGGAGACGTCCGGGCTCATCGAGAGTAAGGCGTTGAGGAATTCTTCGCGGTCGGAGTGGACCATTGGGGCGCCAGTATATCTCACGAACCTTCATTGTGCGCAATGCAGGCTGACAGTATAATGCCGCGCCGGCAGGACGTTGAAAAGGGCGCTGTGTTTCACTCTCCCGCTCCATGTGCGTGAGCACGCACATTCCAGCGATCTTCGTGCTTGCATCGGTGCGGCCGAGGTTGTGTAAAAACGTATCGCTGAGGACAATGTGGGTACGAAAAAGGCATTCCGTCGTCCGTGGAGTAAGCGAGAGACTTCCAAGTCGGCTCCGCTTCAAGTGACAACGGCAATTGAGAAGCCCGATCCTACCCCGCTGTTGCTGGCGCTGGAACGTCATCCCCAGGACGTGCGCGGCATCCTGACTTCCTACGGAGTGACGGACGTCGAACAAGCAGATCGTAATCTCCAATCCATGGCCGGTGACCCGCACGAGCGCCACCAGCTCGCCGCCGTTCTGCCGAGTCTGATGGAATCCATTGCGCGCACCGCCGACCCGGATCAGGCACTGAATCATTGGGAGCGGCTTCTCGAGAACGTGACGCGGTCCACCTTTCTCGACTATCTGCGCAGCTCTCCCCGGATGCTCGACCTGTTGTCCACCATTTTTGGCAACAGCGATTCACTTGCCTTCACGATCATCCGCGATCCCATGTTGGTCTATTGGTTGGCCGACGAGGACGTGCTTTCGAAAGCGTCGACGAGAGCCGGTCTGGAGCATGCCCTGCAGAAGCAATTGGCCCGTCTCACCGTGAAAGAGCTGAAACTCGTCGCGCTTCGCCGGTTTCGCCGGCGTGAGATGCTTCGCATCGGCGTTCGGGATCTGCTGCGGCTGGCGGACGTGTCCGAGACGACGGCATCCCTGTCAGATCTGGCCGCACTCTTGATCGATGCGGCCTATGAGATTGTTGATGCCGACCTGCGCCGTCAATACGGTCGGCCCATGCATAAGAACCGGCAGGGGAAATGGCTGGAGACGGGCTTCGCCGTCATCGGAATGGGAAAGCTCGGCGGGCACGAGCTGAATTACAGCTCGGATGTGGATCTGATCTACGTCTACGCGTCCCACGAAGGTGAAACCCGAGCGACGGCAGCCAAGGCGGTGGCCACCGGGATTTCGAATGAGGAGTATTTCGAGATTCTCTCGCGCGAGCTGACCAAGGCCTTGAGCGAGCCGACCAAGGAAGGGTACGTCTTCCGCGTCGACCTGCGTCTGCGCGCGGAGGGGTCGGTCGGACAACTTGCCCGTTCGTTGGACGACTATCGAAATTACTACCTGACGCGAGGCCAGATCTGGGAGAGACTCGCGCTGCTCAAAGCCTGGCCGGTGGCCGGCTCTTCTGAAGTGGGCAAGGCGTTCGTAAGGATGGTGACGCCATTTGTGTTGGGACGAGGCCACGCCAAGCCAGGCTTGGCCGGCGTCATGGCCGTTATCGACGATGTGCGAGCGGTCAAAGAACTGATCGATGCCAAAATGGCCGATCGGGGACACGAACAGCGCAACGTGAAGCTTGGCACCGGCGGCATTAGGGAAATAGAATTCTTGGTGCAGACGATTCAAGTGCTGGCCGGTAAAGCCGTTCCGGCGTTGCTCAACCGAGGCACGCTCGGGTCGTTGAAGGCGTTCGCCGCGAAGAAACTGTTGTCAGCGAAGGAGCGCGACGCCCTTTTGTCCGCCTATCTGTTTCTTCGGGACGTCGAACACAAGCTGCAGATGGTGCACGATCTGCAAACGCACTCGTTGCCGGATCAGGCTGAAGAACTTGCGCACTGCGCGATTCGGATGGGATATGACACGCAAGATCGAGCGCGAGGCGTGACGCAGTTTCTGGCCGATCATCAGTGCCATACCGAGCTCGTCAATCGAACGTTCCGCGCCTTCTTCCATGAGCGAAAGACATCGCTCCTCCTGAAGAAAGTCCTGGAGTCGATTAAGGCTCGCCGCTGAGGCTTGGTCAA
>Ga0207645_10000136_pt1 | contig 56153 bp, 34 predicted proteins | sample KBSM53metaG_FD_184331 | JGI IMG/M metagenome (GOLD analysis project Ga0207645, IMG submission 184331) | Miscanthus rhizosphere microbial communities from Kellogg Biological Station, Michigan, USA - KBS M5-3 metaG (SPAdes) (version 2) | ecosystem: Host-associated > Plants > Roots > Rhizosphere >...
TATAAGAATGCGCATTTTGTTCTTTGTTATAATTATCCAAAAACTTCTCTGTCTTTTTTGCAAATGCCTTTGCATCGGTTCCTTCACGCAGCATTACATAGCACGGCGGGCCATTGTTTCCCCAATCTTTTGCCCAGCTGTTTCCTTCCAGGAATGAATACCAGTTGATGATATAATCGAATTGAGTTGTGCTGTTTTGTGGCAGGTTGTCGAAAACAGCAGTTATTTTAAAATCTGTGCTGTTTTGATGCCGAATCGTTTTACCAATGGCTTCGGCAGGAGACCCGAAAAATTCTTCGGCCATTTTTTTCGAGATCGCAATGTCTGAAGGAGATTGTAAGGCTGTTATGGCATTTCCTTCCAGCAGCGGATATGTAAACATTTTAAAGAAATCCTGTCCCGCATGATTGCCATTTTCTTTAATGATTTTATTGTTTGCTTCGAACGTGGCTAATTCGTTCCATGCGTAGTTTGTTGCATATTGTACTTCAGGTATTACCCGTTTCATTTCATCAGCGAGAATACCCGGCGTGCCATGAAAAGCATTTACCTGGCCGTCACGGATCTGTCGCTCAAATACACTGTATAATCGTTTTCCATTTTTATGGAACGCATCTACTTTATATTCATCATTCACCCATAACATGATCAGCAGGCTGCAGGCAAGACCCAGTGCGAGCCCCATAATATTGATCACAGAGAATGCTTTGTTCTTCCAAAGATTTCTCATGGTCGTCTTCATATAGTGTCCTGCGGGGAAATAGTTTTTAAACATAAAATAGTTTTATAAGTTAAATCCTTCCGGTTATCCTATTTCATACGGACAAAGGAAGCACTTCGTTACACATCCCAACTTTATATTTTTATCTTCATATCTAAATCGTTATTCAACAAACCGGAAACACCGATAACAATAAATATTTAGAGACATCACGAATTCACTATTGACTACTACTATCCACAACGCTATTGCATTCCCAGGCTCTTCACCCCGGGCCACATTGGTACCGAATAATCGGGACGTCACTCTGTTCGGAGCGACTTCACCGGGTTCGCCACCGCCGTTTTAATTGCCTGTATGCTTATCGTGATCAATGCAATTGCAATCGCAGCTATACCTGCAAGCGCAAACATCCACCACGAAATATTGATCTTATATGCATAATCCTGCAGCCAGTCATTCATGACTATCCATGCAAGTGGCGATGCGATGATTATGGCTATTGATACCAGCAACATAAATTCCTTCGAAAGCAAACCGAATAATATAAAAGGACTTGCACCTAATACTTTTCGTATACCAAATTCCTTTGTGCGTTGTTCTGCAGTAAACATTGTCAGTCCCAGTAATCCAAGACAGGAAATGAAAATGGCAAGAAATGCAAAGTAATTGGCAAGCTGGTTGACGATCTGTTCACTCTTATATAGCTTCTGATATTCTTCATCAGAAAATTTATATGTAAACGGAAACTTTGGATTGAGGTCTTTGCAAATCTTTTCAAGACTTGCTATAGCTTCTTTTGTTTTACCAGGTTCTGTTCGCACGAGGGCTGATCCCCATTCGATATTTTCACCCAAGCGAAGTATAAGAGGATTTACCTGGATGTGTAGTGAATTAAAATGGAAATCTTTTACGACACCGATAATAGTCCCGGGGTTTTTCCAGAGTGTCAGCGGTTTGCCAACAGGATCTTTGTATCCAATAATCTTCAGCGCCGTCTCATTTATAAGATAACCCGCAGAATCGGTTGCAAAATCCCTTGAGAAATCACGCCCTTCTGCCATTTTCACGTTCATTGTTTTTATAAAATCATAACCTATCGCAACGTGTGTAAAATCTATATCGGACTCTGGATCTTTTCCTTCCCATTGAATGCCTGTAGTACCATTGTTGATTTTTGTAGGTGCATCGGTCATGCGGGTTATATCTTTTATTCCCGGCATGGTCAACGCCTGTGCTTTTAATAATGCGTATTTTGATGCTAAATCACCTTCCAATGGGATATATAATAGATTTTCCCGGTCGTAACCAAGATTTGTGGATTGTATATAATTCAGTTGCCTGCTTACAACGATAGTTCCTACAATCAATAGTATCGAAAGTATAAATTGAAAAACGACAAGCCCTTTGCGAAACAATAGCGCGCCACTTGAAAACTTCAATGACCCTTTTAAAATGCGAACGGGTTTGAACGAGGATAGATATAATGCCGGGTAACTTCCCGAAATAAAACCTGTTGCTAACAACAGTCCTGTTAAGCTTAACCAGAAAGCCGGGCTGTTAAACGGAATGTGAATTTCTTTCGCTGTGAGCCGGTTGAACTGTGGCAACACAAGTGCTACCATTGCCAGCGAAATCACTACTGTAATTGTTACAATCAATAAAGTTTCGCCGATAAATTGTCTTACCAGCGAAGAACGAACTGCACCTATAACTTTTCTTATACCAATTTCTTTCGCACGTTTCACAGAACGTGCTGTAGTAAGATTCATGAAATTAATACAGGCGATCAATAAAATAAACACAGCAACGATGCTGAACAGCCGTACATACTGAATTCGTCCGCCTGACAATTCTCCGTTCGTGAAATTTGAATGAAGATAAGTATCGCCATAACGTTGAATGCCTAAACGTACGTAAAAGTGCGATGTTTGTTCCTTATTATAATTGTCCAGGAAGCGGGCTATTTTTTTCTCAAAGGCTTTTATGTCCGTTCCTTTGCGCAGCATAAGATGCGTGGGTGGTCCATTGTTGGACCAGTTTTTTGCCCAATCATTATTTTCCAAAAAAATTTGCCAGTTAATGATGTAGTCAAATTTAGCAGAACTGTTTTCTGGCATATTGTCGAACACTGCAGTGATTTTTAAGTCTTTTTTGTTTTCGTACCGGATTGTTTTGCCAATTGCTTCCTGTGGAGAACCAAAAAAATCTTCTGCCATTTTTTTTGAAACAGCAATGCTCACCGGCGATTGCAATGCAGTAACTGCGTTCCCCAGCAGCAAAGAGTAAGAAAACATTTTGAAAAAGTCTGGCCCTGCGTGATTTCCATCCTCTTTAATTATTTTATTATTTGCTTCAAACGTATTCAGATTATTCCATGCATAATTGGTTGCGTACTGTATCTCCGGAAATACTCTTTTCATTTCGTCCGCCATTAATCCCTGCGTAGCAAATCCTGCATCTACCTGCCCGTCGTGATAACGCCTTTCAAACACACTATACAATTGTGCACCGTTGTGATGGAACGCATCTACATTATATTCATCATTTACCCATAACATAATTAACAAGCTACAGGCGAGGCCCAATGCAAGCCCCATAATATTGATCACTGAAAGTGCTTTGTTTTTCCAAAGATTCCTGGTGGTGGTTTTCACAAAGTGCCCCGCTGAAAAAAATGTTTTAAACATAAAATTGTTTTTTATGAACTATCGGTAATCAATAATTAGTAGCGTACACTGGTTTCTCTTCTCCTGATAGCTACCGGTTCATTTTTCATTCTGTCCGTAAGGACTTCACCGGGTTCGCGACTGCTGCTTTTATTGCCTGGAAACTGATGGTGACCAATGCAATGAATAAGGCCGCCCCGGCAGCTACAATAAACACTACCCATCCGATCGATACACGATACGCAAAATCTTCCAGCCATTTATGCATGGCAAGCCATGCTATGGGAAATGCCACAACAGCTGATACCATCACTAACCTTAAAAAGTCTTTTGATAATAACAGCACTACGTTTTGTACAGAGGCTCCCAATACTTTTCGTACACCGATTTCTTTTGTGCGCCGCTCGGCTGTATAAACAGATAAACCAAAAAGACCGAGACATGCAACAAAGATTGACAGGAAAGTAAAGATGCCAAACACAGCACCCATTCTTTTTTCTGAGCGATACAATGCGTCAAACGCCGTATCTAAAAAATTATAGTCAAACGGTGTGGCAGGAGCGAAATTCTTCCATTTATCTTCGAGCTCACCGAGAAACCTGTCCATATCGGCCGTTTGAAACCGAACTGAAATGTATGGGTTATTGGGACCGTACGTCTTTGATGACAGGTGGAACAACGCAAAGGGTTCTATTGTTTCCCGCAGTGAAGAAACGTTAAAGTCTTTTACTACCCCGATCACTTTAAACCGCTGATCATTGCCGGGATAAGCAAGCCACTTACCCACGGGCTCTTTCCAGCCGATCATCTTCGCTGCCGTTTCATTAAGCATTACTGAGGCGGAATCTGAAAATTCTCCCGAGAAATTTCTCCCCTGCATTACCTGCATCTTCAACGCTGGTATGAAATGATCATCCACCATAAATGAAGAAAGACCGATTGCTTCCATTAAAGGTTTGTCGCTTTCTGTTGCTTCAGGAACGTAATCGTCGCCAAAGCTCACTCTTGTGGGAATGCTGCTGGATATTGTTGCATCAATAACACCACGCAGCTTTGTAAGATCCTGCCGGAACGCTTCTTCGTTTGTTGCTAAACGTTTGCCGTTGGCGATTACAATAACATTTTCTTTATTCAATCCCATGTCCTTTTCCTGCGTATATCGCAATTGCTTAAACACAACAAGTGTGCAGATGATGAGTGTGATGGAAATGGTGAACTGGAAAACGACCAATCCATTACGGATAAAGAGATTGCCGATATTGTTTTTGAATAGCTTCATGCCTTTCAATACGGCGACGGGATTAAAAGACGTGAGATAGAATGCGGGATATAAACCAGCCAGCAACCCGGTAAGAAGACAAAGAGCAATGATGAATAACCATATATAGCCGGTAAAAATGGAACTGATAGCCAGTGTTTTTCCCGATACCTCGTTAAAAGGTGTCAGCAGGGCAGCAACCAGTATCACGCCAATCAACGTTGCAATCAAACTATAAAGAATAGCTTCTGCAAGGAATTGTTTTATCAATTGTGTTCGTAACGAGCCAAGCACTTTGCGGATGCCCACCTCTTTTGATCTCTTTGCCGATTGCGCGGTCGAAAGATTCATAAAGTTGACACAGGCAAGAATGATAATAAATACAGCAATCGCGGAAAATATGTACACGTATTTGATATCACTTAAAGTTGTTAAACGGGCAGGTACATTCATAGCGTTGGCCCGCAAATGAACATCGGTAAAAGGCATTAAGCTATACTCCAGTTTGCCGCCTTTCTTTACAAATTCATCGAAACTTTGCCCGGTGTTTTTAAACAGATGTTCTTTCACCATCGCCGGAAATTTTGCTTCCAGTTTTGCAATATTTGCTTTACCGGGTATTACATTGCCCCTCAGTTTTATGTATGTATTCACCTGCAGCCAAAACCAGTTCCAGCTGCGTTTTTTTACTTCACTATATGCCCTGATCGGCGCCAGTATATCAAATTGAAATGTAGATTGCGATGGGATGTTTTTTAATACGCCGGCAACAGTAAACGGTTTCTTATCTGTATCAAACAGCAATACTTTTCCAACGGCATTCGTATTTCCAAAATACTTTTTCGCAGTTGCTTCGGTTATAACGATTGAATTAGGTTGTTGCAAACAGGTAGCAGGATCACCTTGTAAAAAAGGATAACTGAAAACTTCTAAAAAATTAGAATCAACAGCCATCAATCGCTTCTCCGTAAAATAACTCACCTGTTTTTCTCCCTCATCGTAACGAACCATCACATCGCCGGGCCGGTAAATTCTTGCACAGGCTTCCACTTCCGGAAATAAACTAACCATGAGTGGTCCTACGGCAGGTGCAGTGTTTCCGCCAGTCGTTGATTCCACTCCATTATTCATGGTGGTCATGTTTAATTGATAAAGATGATCGGCGTCTTTAAAAAATTTATCATAACGCAATTCATCCTGTATATACATTACAATTAAAATAACGCAGGCAATAGCAGTTGCGAGCCCGGAAATATTGATAAAGCTGTTAACCTTATTGCGCTGTATATTTCGCCAGGCGATTTTCGCGAAGTGGCCCATGGGGAAATTATTCTTTATCATAAAGAAGTGTGGTTTTGACGTTCAATGTTTATTATGTTTCCAGCGTTCTGTCTTCTGTTGATTGTCCCGTATCGCATCATTTACCTCCGATAGCTATCGCGACACTATTCACCTTTCACCAAATTATTCCGTTCGTAATGACTTCACCGGGTTCGCCAATGCCGCTTTTATCGCCTGCACACTTACAGTAATCAATGCAATCAGCACAGCGATCATGGCTGCCATTGCAAACAACCACCAATGAACACTGACCCTGTAAGCAAAACCTTCCAGCCATTTTTGCATTGCATAGTATCCCACCGGGACGGCTATAATTGTTCCCAGCAATACCGGTTTCAATAAATCCTTTGATAACAGCAACACAATATTTTCTACGGATGAGCCCAATACTTTGCGCACTCCAATTTCTTTTGTTCTTTTTAAGGCGGTATAAGATGCCAAGCCGAACAAACCGAGGCAGGCAATACAAATTGCAATCACTGAAAACACACTTAATAATGATTCCTGTTTGATTTCCGCTTTATACAATTGATCAAAACGCTCATCCAGGAAACTGTATTCAAATGGAAAATCCGGTGCATTGTTGTTATAGATCTTTTTGATCCGCTCTGTCGCCTGCTTTAATTGTGAAGTATTCAGTTTAATCAAGGCAAGACGCCGGTCATCCTTTTTGGTGGAGATAACCAACGGTCCTATCGTTTGTTTCAATGATGCGTAGTGATAATCTTCAACAACGCCGACAATTGTTCTCCGGTTACTGTCTGCCGTGCTTTTTATCCATTTTCCAATAGCCTGCTGCGGCGTATAACCAAGTAAGTTTGCTGCTGCATGATTAATAATAACAGATTGCGTGGAATCAGTCGGATATTGCGGTGAGAAATCTCTTCCTGCAATAATTTTTAATCCAAGTGTTTTTGCATATTCAAAATCGGCGAACTCCGTATTCAGGTTCAGTTTTTCTCCGGGTTTGGCTTCTGCCTCGAAACCATACGTATCGTGAAAGCCGCCCGGCTCACCTGTCATCACCGACACACTGGCAATGGCTGGGTCCGCCTCCAACTGATGTTTGAATTCTATTTTTTTATTCCATATTGTTCCATTATCCAAACGCACGATCATCGTCTGCTGTTTATTAAAACCAAGGTCGGTATTACGCACATAGTGCATTTGCTTCATGACAACAGTTACACTGATGATCAACAGGACGGAGATGCCGAATTGAAATACAACCAATGCCTTTCGGAAAAACGCACCTTGTTTGCCGACGTTCAATTTTCCTTTTAATGATTCAATCGGGGAAAATGAAGAAAGCAATAATGCCGGGTAACTGCCGGCAAGAATACCCACTGTAATGATAACACCGGCAATAAAAATATAGGACCATGGGTTGTTCCAGTAAGAGGGTAACTTATAACCAAGAAAACCTGAATAGGCCGGCATGATCGCCTGCAGCAATAACAATGCAAGAACTGAGGCGATTGTTGCAAACAGGAATGATTCAAAAATAAACTGCAATGTGAGTTGCCGTCGCACGGCACCCAATACTTTTCTTAAGCCAACTTCTTTCGATCTGTCTGTGGCGCGTGCCGTGGCAAGATTCATAAAATTGATACAGGCTATAACCAATATGAGCACGGCAATGCTCATAAAAATGTATACCATCTTTTTACTGCCATGTTTTACATCATCAAAAGGATTTTCGCCTTCGAAGTAAATTCCGTTAAGCGGCTTCATAATAAGATCCATTTTAAAGCCGTTTTCGCGATAAAATTTACCGAGGTACTTATCCATAAACGCGGGAAATTGTTTTTGTAATTGATCGGGATGTACTGCCGGGTTAAGCTGCAGATACACAAAGAGACCGTTGTTGGGCCATTGATTGAACCATGGCTCATTCCTCCAGTTTGAAGTGGGAACGACCATGTCGAAATCAAGATGGGAATTGACCGGCACATCTTCTGCAATACCGGTAACCTTTAACTGCATTTTTTTATTGAAGTCTACAACTTTGCCAATAGGATCTTCATTGCCGAAATATTTCCGGGCCGCAGATGCGGTCATGACGATACTTAATGGATCGTTCAATACTGTTGCGGGGTTTCCTTTTAATAAGCGAAAACTGAAGAAAGTAAAAAAGTTACTGTCAACGAGGTAGATTTTTTTCTCATTGAAGGAAACGTTTTTATATGTGACAAGATCATTGTCGGGCATTACCCGCAGCGTTTGCTGAACGGCATCGGGGTAATCCGTCAGTAATGCCTTTGCATACGGTGGCGATACCCAGGGGATAGCCCTGTGTTCGCCATTTGTGTTGCCTACCCGGTACACACGATAAATGTTTTTTCCATTCTTGTGAAATTTATCATAACTGAATTCATTCATAATAAAAAGAAAAATCAACATGCAGCACGTGATGCCTACCGTTAGCCCGAGAATGTTGATCAGGGAAAACATTTTTTGTTTTCTGAAATTCTTAAAAGCCAGTGATAAATAATTCTTCAACATGGTACTTTATGATTTTAGATCTACGATTTTTGATTTACGCTGTCTTACCCATGACAGGCAACTACGATGTTCTCATACTTTTCATCCCGAACCATCCCGATAACCATCAGGATCGGGACTTACTCCGCTCGTAATGACTTCACCGGGTTTGCCAATGCCGCCCTGATCGTCTGATAGCTGATCGTTAATAAAGCAATTAGTACTGCGGATAAACCAGCTACAGCAAATACCCACCAACTGATGTTTATCCTATAAGCAAAATTTTGTAACCACACGTACATAAAATAATAGGCGACGGGCGATGCGATCATCAATGCCAGTAAAACGAGTTTTATACACTCAAACGACAATAGGGAAACTATACCCGATACGCTTGCACCCAGCACTTTCCTGATACCAATCTCTTTCGTTCTTCGTTGCACAGAAAAAGCAGCAAGCCCAAACAAACCCATCGAAGAAATAAAAATGGCAACCATCATAGCCGTATTCATCAGCTGCCCGGTTTTTTCTTCTTTATCATAAAACCGCGCAATGGTAGCGTCGAAAAATTTATAATCGAATTTTTCACCGGGATAAACGCTTTTCCACAGCTTTTCGATGGCTGCGATGGATTCTTTAAAGTTCACAAGCTGTTTATTCGCAGTTTTAAGTTTAATACTGATTACCCTTGAATATTTTTTTGATGTACTGATAAAAGTAGGTTCGATCGCTTCATGCAGCGATTGAACGTGAAAGTCAGCCAGAACGCCGACAATTGGCAATTGTTTATGCGTAGTAGTACCATCGTCGCCTCCGCTCGACAGTGTTTTACCAATGGCATCCGCGGCATTTTTAAATCCAAGTTGTTTGGCTAAAGTTTCATTGATCAGGTATTCTTTCATTGTATCGCCTGGTAATAAATTGCGGCCGGCCACGAGTTGCAGTTGATAAAGAGGAACGTAATTTTCATCGCCTGCCTGGAATTGCGAGCCGATCCCATTTTCGCCGGTTTCTTTAGATTTTAAAACAGTGCTCCAATGACTTTTTTCGGCAGGAGTTCCTAAGCCTATACTTGTTATCGATACACCGGGTACCTGCTTTAATTGCTGCGCGAGCAATTGCATCTTTTCTTTCGCATAATTCGGCCGCACAGGAATATTAACGATGGCATCCTTTGTAAACCCCATATCTGTCGTCAGCATATAATGCAATTGCTTACCGACGATTAGTGTTCCAATAATAAAGATCAACGAGATTGAAAATTGAAAAACGATTAATCCCTTTCGCAGATATCCTTTGCCTTCCGCCTGGTTAAAATTTGCACCCTTCAATGTAATAACGGGCAAGTAAGAAGATAACACCTGTGCCGGATAAAATCCAGCCGATACAGAAGTGATAATTGTGATTGCCAGGATAAAAACAATCGTTGATGTCTTTGCAGATAATACAACACCGTCGGGCAGAAAATTACTGAATGCATTGATCAATGGGGGAGTGATCACTAATGATAGTACTACTGAAATTGCAGTAACAATAAATGTTTCAAACAGGAATTGGAAGCGAAGGTTTTTTCTGCTGCTGCCTAATACTTTTCGGACACCGATCTCTTTTGCCCGTTGCAGTGATTGCGCAGTTGATAGATTAATAAAATTTACGGCCGCAATGATCAAAATAAAAAGAGCAATCGCCATTAATCCATATAAGACCGGCAAATGGACTTCCCTGCCATAAGCGGACTGGTAGTTATTATTGAAATGCATATCGGAAAGCAGCTGCAATGAAACATATATTTTCATGCCATTTCCGACATCGATATTTTTCTTAACCAAACCGGAAGCCTGGCTTTGAAACTGTGAAACGGTTGTGCCTTTTGCTATTTTGATAAATGTCTGCGACGTTTTGTTCCAGCGTTCCCAATTTGTAAAATTGAAAATGTCTTTTAAAAAACTATGTTGAATGGTGGCCGAGGAAATGAAATCAGTAAAAATGAAATCTGAATTTTTTGGAGGATCTTTTACAATACCGGAAACATACACTCGCAAAGAATCGTTATAGATGAGCTCCTTCCCGATTATCTTATCAGCCGGTAGGGAGCCAAAATATTTTTTCGCTTTGTATTCTGTAAGTACTACCTGGAACGGTTTGTTCAGAGATACTGCATCTCCGGCAACCCACGTATAGCTGAAGATGTCGAAATATTCACGATCAGTAATAATAATATCCGATGTCTCGTCCTCGCGTTCATTAGCCCCTTCAAAGGTTCTTTGTTCGTTGGTGCCTGAAGGAACAGAAACCTTTGCATAGTAGTTATGGAACTGGGTGGTCTTTTCGATACCTGTAAATTGCGATCTTATCACTGCCGCCATCGGGTTAGGTACGGTCGGTTTATAGTTTATTTCACCGGAACTTGTATATGCTGACGTAACGGCGCGGTATATCCTGTTTTTTTCTGCATGGAAATTATCATAGCTTAATTCAAAACTGGTATCAAGATAAATGATAAGACACGCCGTGATACCGAGCGTAAGCCCTGAAATATTTATCGCAGTGATCGTTTTATTCTTCAACATATTTCGCCATGCGATCCGGATATAGTTTTTGATCATAACGATAATATTATATGGTTTAAATAATTGGCATCATCACTCTGTTCGTAATGACTTCACCGGGTTCGCCACCGCCGCTCTTATCGCCTGGAAACTCACTGTAATAAAAGCGATGCTCAATACCATTATAGCTGCTAACCCAAATATCCACCAACCGATATTCACTCTATATGCAAAATCCTGCAACCACTTATTCATAAAATACCAGGCAACAGGCGATGCAATCAGCAATGATATCACTACGAGCTTGATAAAATCTTTTGACAATAACAGGACAACACCTTTTGTACTTGCACCCAACACTTTTCTTATACCCACCTCTTTTTTTCTTCTTTCCGCAGTATATGCAGCCAGGCCGAAAAGCCCGAGACAGCCAATAAATATGGCAATGAATGTAAATATGGCGAGCAGTGATTTTAATTTATCTTCTGTCGTATACATCTGCTCAAAGTTTTCATCGAGAAATTTATATTCAATCGGGTATTCGGGAGAGAAATTGCTCCAGGCGTTTTTTATATGACTAAGCGTGTTGCCCATGTTTGCCGTATTCATTTTTACAGCCACTTTCCAGGCGGCCCCCGGAAATATCTGTAATACGGCTGTTTCTACTTTATCATATAAACTTTTATAGTTAAAATCTTTTACGACGCCGATCACCTGGCCGGTTTTTAAAGAGTCTGGATTTGAAGCTCCCCAGGGATGCCAGGATAACGTTTGTCCGAGAGCGTTAGCGTTTGTGCCAAATCCCAATTGTTTAACGGCGGTTTCATTAATGATCCAGGCATGATCTTTATCGGTGCTCATCTCTTTGGAAAACTCTCTCCCGGCAACGATTTTCAGTCCCAATGTTTTGATGTAATCAAAGTCAATCGTTAATTGTGTGGCAGAAAGTGACTGTTGTTGTCCATTTTTGTTGACAATAATTTCATCGCCGGCAACAGCATCGCCGGGAAAACCATAACCGATGGAAACGGAAGTAACACCCGGCGCTTTCAATAGTTCATTTTTAAAAGCCCCGGGATTTCCAAACATTTTATCGCCCCGCATCGGGAAAAACATGATCTGCTCTTTATTGAAACCAAGATCCTTGTTATGCAGGTAATTTACCTGTGTGAAAACAACGATGGCGCTGATGATCAGAAGAACAGATAAAGAGAATTGCATCACAACAAGGCCATGTCGCAACCACGGCGTCTTTCCTGTAGAGACGTCATTGGATGCGCCGCTTTTTAAAACTTTCACCGGCCGGAAGCCGGATAATACAAGTGCAGGATAAAAGCCTGCCAATAAACCTACCAGTAACGTTAATGCGATAAGCAGTAAAATCACAACCGGGTTTGCAAAAACCTGCGCTGATATGTTCTTATTTGTAAAGCTATTTAACCATGTCAGCGAAACCAGCGCAAGGACTACGGATATAAGTGCGCTGATAAATGCCAGGAAAATTGTTTCACCGATAAATTGAAATATCAGTTGTTTTCGTGCAGCGCCTATTGCTTTGCGCACACCTACTTCTTTTGCTCTTTGTAATGATTTCGCAGTAGCAAGATTTATAAAATTGAAACAGGCTATAAGTAAAATGAATACAGCAATAACTGTCAGCGCATTTACATAGGTGATGTTGCCACGTTGTGCAATATCAAATTTGAAATCTGCTGAATACAGATGGATATTCTGTAGCGGTTGAAAGAAAGGTTTATCTGCTGCAGCAGCCTCGCTTGATGCTGCTTTTTCTGACTGTTTAACTATTTGCTGAAACTTTGCCTGTAACGCCCGTACATCCGTTCCTTTTTTCAATTTTACATAGTTAACAAACTGGTGCCATCCCCAACTTTCCATGCGTTTGGCCGGAAGTTCTATAGCAGCAAGCGGCGCCATATAATTAAACTGCAGATGGAACAATGGATTTTTTTCAATAACCCCTTTTACCTGGTAAGGCGATCTTTCCATTAGTATTTGTTTGCCCACCGGGTTTTCATCACCAAAAAATCGCTCAGCCATTTCATCAGAAAGCACAATGGAATGCGGATCATCCAAACAACTTTTTGCCGATCCATATTTAAACGCTACCGGAAAAACATCGAAGAACGTGGAGTCGGCAAAAAAGCCGCTTTCTTCATATAGCTTGGTTTTGCCTGCTTCAAACAATGTTTTATGTACCGCCATCATCATCACCCTGGCGGTTTTTTCCACTTCTGGAAAATCTTTGTCCAATGTTGTAGCAAACATCGGTGGCGTAACGGCCATGTTTTGAGTGCCGTCGTTATTGGTGTATTCGCTATAAATACGATACACCCTGTCACCTGCGGGGATGAATTTATCATATTGGCGTTCATGCCACACAAAAAGGCCAATGAGAATACAGGCAGTGAGCCCCAGCGTTAGCCCGGCAATATTGATAAAAGAAAAACCTTTATGCCTTGAAATATTCCGGAAGGCAACTTTTAAAAAATTTGTGAACATGACTGTTTTTTTTATCAGTGATCAATCGTTTCTTAAACTCTTCACCGGATTAGCTATTGCGGCTTTTATTGCCTGGAAGCCGACCGTGAACAGTGCGATCAATACGGTAATCAAAATAGCTATAGCAAATACCCACCAACGTAAATCAATGTGATATGCAAAATTTTGCAACCATTTATGTATGGCCCACCATGCTACAGGTACTGCAACCACATTTGCCAGTAATACAAGTTTTAAAAAGTTATTTGAAACCAATTGTACGATGCTGCTTACTGAAGCGCCCAATACTTTACGTATGCCTATTTCTTTTGTGCGTTGTTCTGCAGAGAGCATTGCCAAACCCAATAAGCCTATACACGAAATAAAAATGGTAAGTAAAGCGGCGAAACTGATAATCTGTTTCCATTTTTCTTCCGACTCATAAGCACGCAGGTTCGTTTCATTTTTAAATTCATAGCTGAACGGATAAAAAGGTACAAGTTTCTTAAATGTTGTTTCTATAAATCGCAATGTAGCGGGCACATTATTGTCGTTAATTTTTATGTTTATTTGTGATGAGTTGCCCTCCGGTTCAGCACTGAATAACTGCGGACCAATCTTTTCTTTCAATGATCTGAAATGATAATCTTTTACCACACCGACTACTGTCAGTTTGCGATCACGCCAGAAAAGATCGACTGTTTTGCCGATCGGATCTTTCCATCCCGCTTCTTTTGCAAATGATTCATTGATCAATACAGAATGTGTACTGTCTGACGGAAAGCCGGTAGAAAAATTCCTGCCTTTACTTATTGGTATTTGCAAGGCGGGAAGGTATTGCTCATCTATATGGTCGTAATCAAATCCTATTTGTTTCCCGTCTGCTTTGGCAACAGTCCCCTGCCTTCCGCGATTATGCGTACCGACCATTTGAATGGAACTGTTTTTAAGGAGTTCATTTTTAAACAGCGATATAAGCTGTTTATCTGCTCCACGATCCATATTGACCACCACTAAATTTTTATCATTATACCCAAGTTCTTTATGCGTGAGATAATGAAACTGCTGATAAATAAAAAACGTACCGATAATAAGCAGTGCAGCCAATGCGAACTGTACGACCACAAGGCTTTTTGCGAGATAGTTTTTCCCCGCCAGTTTTATGCGGTTGTATAATGTTTGTACAGGATTGAAACCTGAAAGTACCAATGCGGGATAAAAACCGGCGGCAAAACCAGTTACCAGGAATAATCCAACAAACCCAAGCACTAATTGTGTATCCGCGAGGTAAGAAAGACTGAGGCGTTTATTGGCGAGCTCATTAAATAGCGGTAAAGCGGCTGTCGCCAATACAATTGCCAATGCAAATGAAATAAAGCATACGATAAATGATTCCCCAAGAAACTGGCGTACCAGTTGCGCTCTTTGTCCGCCAACAACTTTTCGTATACCGATTTCCTTACTTCTTTTCAGGGAGCGGGCAATGGTAAGGTTAATAAAATTGATAGATGCAATGATTAAAATAAAAACAGCGATCGCCGTTAAAATATAAGAGTTGGCAGGACTGCTCGCATCGGTTAGCTCATCCTGTGCAGTATAATCCTGGCTGAGATGTATCTGTAATAAGGGTTGTAAACTCCAGATCACGGAGTAATTGAAATTGTCTCTTTCTTTTGCTTCCTTTAATTGATTTTTTGCTTTGTCTTCATAAATATGGATCATTTTTGCAGCTACTGCCTTTGAATCGGCTTTTGGGTTTAACCGCAAAAATGTGCTTATAAACATATTGAGCCAGCTGTTATCCGGATCCAGTTTCTCGCGGAATTTCATTGAAAGCAGTGCATCGAATTTAATGGTAGAATTCTGCGGCGACCTTTTGGCAACACCGGTGATAACAAAGGGTTCAAATTTATCATTCACCTGCAACTCCAGCGTTTTACCAACAACTTCAGTTGTACCGAAATATTTTTTTGCTGTTTCATCGGTTAATACAACGGAATTCAAATCGGACAACAATTTTTGCGGACTGCCATAAATCACCGGGAATGAAAAAAAGGAGAAGAAATTGTCGTCAGCAAACAAAAACTCCTGGTTGAAAATCTCTTTATTTTTTCTGACCACGTAATTGGCTCGTTCTATACGGACAAAATCTTCTACCTCCGGAATGTATTGCTTAAACGCAGGTCCATGCACCATACCTGTCTTAACACCTTTAAAGGCTTCGTGGCCTTTATCGTCGAGTACCTGCGCAACTACACGGTAAACCTGATCCTTCTTTTTATGAAAACGATCATAGCTCACTTCATCTTTCGTGTACAAAAAAATGAGCATGCAACAGGCTAATCCAATACTCAGCCCGGAAATATTGATCATGGAGAAAATTTTATTTCTCCACAGGTTTCTTACGGCCGTGATGAAATAATTTTTTAGCATAACATTGTTTTAAGAATAATCAGTGAAGAGTAACGAATAACGAGCGGACTTACTGCCACTCATCTTTCATTGCCCGTTTTTCATTCCGTTATTTGTTTTCTATGACAAGGTTTGAAAAATCACCATCCGAAGTGTGGCCCACCCAAAAACCTATATTTCCGTCGGCACGTTTGCTGATAGGCTGCACAACCAGCGACGGCTGGCGGTCACTATTCACGTACACGGTTATACGATCTGCATCCACCACGATTTTTGCATGAAACCATTTTTCCGGATCGGTTGTATTCAATAAAGCATGTTCGTATTTCCCGGGAAATTTCTCTCTTAAAGCTGACCAATCATATTGCGGCATGGAGATGTATTGAACCGAATGGCTCTTTCGCAGGGTGTCGGGTGACTGAAAATTGAAGGGCCGGAAGTAAATTCCATCGTAGGTGCTGTCGTTGGTGCCGTGAAAAGCGATACCGACAAAACTTTGCTGTAATACATTTTTGCCTTTTATATCAAACTCTATCGTTCCTGTTTTAAATGTCACGCCGTTAATCCATGCTATGCCATTACCGGGCTTGCCATCGAGGTGCACAATTGCCTTACCATGGCTGTCTTTTGATACATCGGTGTTCCGGTTGATTGTTTTAAAACTTTCACTGCCGATAAAATTCGGTGCGATCACCTGCTTTTGAATCTTGGCCGGCGTTTGTGCAAGCGCATTGAAACCGAAAAAAATAAGGCAAACACTAATGATAGTGCTTGCCTTACGGTGTACCTGTTTATGGTTTTTGAGATAATTCTTAAACATGAACGAGTTTTTAACTTGTAAGTCTTTATATCACCTCAGAAGTCCGAAGACCGTAAGACCGTATGTGCCTCAATTGATAAAGAGCTTTTCGCCGGTGTGAAACGTCATTCACTATTCACCAGTCACCCATCATTCAGTCCGCAACGACTTCACCGGGTTAGCCATCGCCGCTCTTATTGTATTCATGCTCACGACAATCAACGTCAGCAACAGTACGATAAAGCCAACGGCAAGAAACAGCCAGATATTTATAGTAATGTGGTAAGTATATTTATTCAGCCAATCGCTCATTCCCCACCATGTGAGCGGAACGGCAATAACAAATGCGATCGATACTAATTTTAAAAATTCTTTCGATATCAGCGCCAATACCTGCTGCACCGAAGCACCCAATACCTTGCGGATACCAATTTCCTTGATGCGTTTTTCTATCGTAAATGAAGCGAGGCCGGCAAGACCAATACAACAAATGAAAATAGCAAGGCTGGCAAAAATATTGGTCAGCCTGCTGATCAGTTCTTCCGCAATAAATTTTTTACCGAATTCCTGGTCCACAAACTGGTACTCGAACGGTGCATCGGGACTGAATTTTTTGAAAATGGCTTCAATAGATGCCAGCGCCTTTTGTGGTTGCACCCCTTTGTTCAGGCGAATACTGTTTGAGTTGACATAACCGGGAATGTAGCGGATCATCAATGGTTCTACGGGAGAGTATGGAGATTCCATCACCACATTATCAGCAACACCAATGATTGTAAATGTGGCGTAGTCATATCTCACTTGTTTCCCGACAGGATTTTTTATGCCCGTTGCTTCCAAGGCAGCTTTATTCAGAATTATGGCCGACGAATCCGACGGCACACCGGAAAAATCTTTTCCTTCCAGCATTTTTATTCCCATCGTTTTTGTGTAATCAATATCGGTAGCCATATTTGAAAAAATAAGATTGAGGTTGGCGGGTTTGCCATCCCAATCCGGTGCCGGTGATTTCCACCATATCGCAGTAATCGGAGACGAGCTGCGGGTAACTGCATCAATCAGCCCTGTTTTCAGCAATTCATTTTTTATAACGGTATAATTCTTTTGGATCGATTCTGAATTCGGGATCATGATCAGGTTATTCGGGTCATAACCCGTATTCCTGTCCTTTACATGCTGTATCTGCTGGTAAATAATAACCGTAGCCGAAATAAGCAGTATCGAAATAACGAATTGACCAACAACCAGGATATGTCGCGGTAAAACTGCTTTCCTGCCTGAAGCAAACGTACCTTTCAATACTTTAATAGGGTTGAATGACGACAGGTACAATGCCGGGTAGCTGCCCGCAACAATTCCTGTAAAAAGAATGATGCCTGTCGCAATCGCCCAGAAATAGATTTGATCAATTGGCAGAATTAATTTTTTATTGACAAGATTGTTGAAGCCCGGCATCAGCAGATATACAAATACCAGTGAAAAAACAAATGCGATGAAAGCCAGTATCGTTGATTCAAAAAAGAACTGCAGGATAAGGCTTCGTTTATCAGAGCCTAATGTTTTACGGATCCCCACTTCCTTTGCTCTTCGTTCGGAACGGGCCGTGGAAAGATTCATAAAGTTGATACAGGCGATGAGCAGGATAATAATGCCGATGATGGAAAACAAGCGTACATATTCAATCATGCCGCCCGTGTTTATTCCATTTTTAAAATCGCTGTACAATCTCCATTTATACATCGGAAACGTGAAGTAGGTGCTGATCTTTTTATCATCCGGGTCGTGTTTTATTTTTGCCGCCGTTATCTTTTTGCCGACAAGGTCCATGTTTGTTCCCGGCGCAGTCTGTATATATACGGCCCACGATGAATTTTGCCACTGCGTCATATTCCGTTTCACATCTTCGCTGTTGTAGTTGAACGGAACGATATAATCAAACTGAAGCGTGGAGTTGCCCGGCACATCTTCTACAACGGCTGTTACTTTTGCATCGCGGTTATTATCGAGACGTACCACTTTATTGATCGGGTCAACATTTCCAAATATGGCTTTTGCGGTAGATTGGGTCAATACAATCGATGAAGGATCTGTAATAGCTGTTGCTGCATTGCCCTGCACAAATTTCCAGCTGAATAGTGTGAAAAACTTTTCACTGGCATTGTATCCAAATTTTTTCAGTTTGGTATCGCCATATGATAGCACTAACGGGTATGGATAGGTGATCATTACCGCCGTTTTTACCTCGGGTATTTCGGCTTCGATCATTTTCGCAAGGGGAAACACCATGTTTGGGTCGGTGAACATCTGGTTGTTGAAATCGCGGTTCGCCAATATCTTGTACGTGTTGTCGTAGTTTTTATGAAACTTATCGAAGGTTAGTTCATCCTTTACCCAAAGCAGGATAAATACAGTGCAGGTGATACCAATGGTCAAACCCAGCAGGTTGGTCAATGCAAATCCTTTGTTTTTAAAAAGATTTCTCCAGGCGATTTTTACAAAGTGACCGGCGGGCAGATAATGTTTAATCATGGCTATACTTTTTCATCGTTTATCTGGCTAATTAAGTTCATGGCTATACTCTCTGTAACTAACAATCAATAGTACTGCAGGAGCAGGTTCATCGAGTTCCTGTTTTATCTATAAAAAAAATGCCGGAACACGATGTAAGTGATTTACAATGCAGTAGTTGTATATCAAATACGAAATTGTTCGTTTCTGATACAAGAGTTGTCCGGTTTTGATACAGTTTTTTGCTGTATAAAAATCAGGAAATGCCCTGGCCGGTTTCGCTATTTTCGAAAATACCGGCGAGGCATGACTCCAGTTCAGGAACAGAGACAAGCATATCTTGTGTAAGGAAAGTTTGGTGGTGTTGATTCCGGTTACCGGCTTTGTAGGAATAAGCCGAGTACTTCATATCAAGAAGCTGTGCCAGGTATACAAAATGTTCCCGGATATAGTTTGGAGAAAATAGTTCAAAGAGATGTGTACCGGCATCACACCATATAATGTTTACGAAAGAAGCGCCATGCGGCCCAAGTATGAATGAAGCATTCTTATAGATTGCGATCTGCTCAGCAAGAGGGCGGGGTTTATCTTCGATTATTTTAAAATCAAATCTTTTGAGGCAGTCAATCAATTCATGCTCATTTTGCACACAGCGCCTGCCCGACCGGCTGATATAGATCCGGTCTTTTTTAGATTTTGTTACAGCTAATTTACTTTCAACATATTTCTTTAATAAAAAAATATCGGCTGAATTGGGATAATACCAATGACCACTGTTGCACAGGATGGCCTTTTCAAACACAATTTTACAATACCGGCTGTCTTCAATTTGTGTCCGCTTTACACCAAGCAGCTCCAGGTATTCTGATTCATATGCTGTATCAAAAAGAGGGTAAGAAATTATTGCTTCTTCGAACGCTGCAGGGGGCATGCAATCTTTGATCCGGCATAGTTTTGCTGCCACCTGTATTACAAAATCATAATAACCGCCCATCACTATACCATCGAGATAATGACTCCAGGGCGCAATTAAAGTTTTCACCGAACGTGAGGTGCGGTTACTTCTTTTAAGTAAACTCTGGTAAAAGCCGGATTGATTGTAGTCAGTACAAAGCACCTTTGATTGTGTAAACACGGCGCCGTGTGGTAATTGGGTTGCTTTGCCTGTATCGGATCTATACAGCCAGACAAATGCTTTGTGCGTTGCTGCTTCGTGCCTGGTAAAAATCATATCAGCAGAATCACTGCAATTTTTTACATCGGGTAATGAAATATGATCTTCGTCATGAACAATAACAAGATTCGGTTTCAAAAACGATATCGTTTGCTCCTGGTTTAAAAGATTAAGTCCAAGCTGTTGTAAGAAAAGCGAAATGAATTTCTTGGCGCTTTGCTTGACTGTATTAATAAAATATCTTCCTGGTGCTTGAAGAATGGTGCGTGTTAAGGGCATGGTGACTTACGGATTTCGTTTTCAACAGAGGGTACAAAATAATATATTTTGCAAAGGAAAAAACTCCGTAACTGATTTGATATGAATACTTTACATCATGTGTATCGTGTTAGTCTTTGTAAAAGACATACGATTCATCTATCACCATCTAAACAAGTGGAATAAACGTGAAAACTAATCGTAATGGAAGAAAAGAAATTTATAAAAAGTCCGAAAAATTTATCCGTTGCATGGAATAAATGATCCGGACTTTCAATGATAAGACATTTTCTTATTCAGTTCTCAATGCATTCGCGGGATTAGCCAGTGCAGCTTTTACAGTATGAAATATCACGGTAAGTAATGTAATGACCAACACCGTTAGTGCCGATAATAAAAATGGTGTTACACTCAGCCCCGTGTTGTAAGGAAATATTTTCAGCCATTTGTCCATAAATAAATAGGCAACCGGAAATGCAATGAAGCATGAAATGCCAACGAGCAATACAAAATTTCTTGTGATCAATGGAACGAGTTGGCCCATACCGGCACCTAATATTTTGCGTATGCTGATTTCTTTCTGGCGTTGCTCTGTTGTAAATGCAATCAATCCTAATAAACCGAGACAGGTAATTAATATAGTAAGGATAGAAAATGCCGTAAAGATTTTACCTCTTTTTTGGTCAGCAGCATATTGCGAATCAAAATCCTGGTCGAGAAATGTGTATTGAAAAGGAAGATCAGGAAAAGTGGCTTTCCATGTTTTTTCAAGGCCGGCAATAGTAGCAGGAATGGTCTGTGCGCTCAATTTCAGTTGGAGGCCATTGTTGTTGGGTGAGTAAAATAAGATCAAAGGTGCAATGGGATTGTACAATGATTTCTGGTTAAAATCTTTTACCACGCCGATCACTTCCACATACCTGCCGGTTGTGTCGCCGGGGAATTTCACTTTTTTGCCGATCGGATTGTCCTGCCATCCGTATTCTTTTACCATATTTTCATTCACAATGATCCTTCCATTGCCCTTCGGCAATAGTGTATCTCCCAATCCTGAAAAGTTTCTTCCCTTCACTATTTTCATTCCCAACGTCTTTAAATAATCTTCATCTATTGAATAGCAATCCACGCCCTTGTCTACAAAACCACTTTTTGTCTCGATTGAAAACAATTGATAATTGATGCCGGCATTACCGGGTACGGCCTCCGATGTGCTGACGGCAAGTACCTGTGGATTTTTCCGTATCTCATTTTTGAAAGAAAGAACGCTGCTCCGGATATCTTTATTTGTGTTGGCAGAAAGGTTCATTACCTGTTCTTTATTAAAGCCAAGATCTTTATTGCGCAGGTATTTTAATTGACCATAAACAACCCATGTACAGATAAGCATGATCATTGAAATGGAGAATTGAATCACGACGAGTGCACGGCGTAATGTTGCATTGCTCGAACTTTTTGAAAGACTTCCTTTCAAAATATTTACCGGGTTAAACTTCGACAGGTAAAATGCAGGATAGCTGCCGCCAACAATACCTACAAATACAACAACGGCTAACAATATCAACAGTGTGTTTGGCTCCATGAGCGAACCAAACGAGATAAATTTACCTGCCAGCAAATTGAATGTTGGCAAAAACAATGCAATGAAGCCAAGACTCAGGATCAACGCAAGAAGCGCTGTTAGCGTAGATTCAATCAAAAATTGAGAAACCAATTGCGCTTTGGAAGAGCCTGTTACTTTTCGTATACCAATTTCTTTTGCTCTTCTTGCTGAACGGGCTGTAGTTAAATTCATATAGTTAATACAAGCGATCAGCAACATAAAGAAAGCAACGGCAGAGAAAATATAGATGTAAGAGATACTGCCGAGTTCTTCCGGCTCACCCGTCGTGTTAGAGTGGAGATGAATAGATGTAATAGGTTGGGCGCTAAACCGCATTTTTATGTTGAATTGCGCAAAGATGGAAGCAAGATACTTGTCGTATACAGGCAACATCTTCTTTTCAAATTGAACAGCGCTTGTATTTGGTTTTAATAATACATAAGTAAAGTATCCAAAATTGCCCCAGTTATTGGCAAAGTCTGCCGGTAAGGAACTTCTCGAAAGAAGTACATTAAAAATAATGTGCGAATTTTTCGGTACATCTTTTACAACACCTGTTACTTTAAATACTTCACCATTTGCGTTTTCCAATGCCTTGCCGACATAATTTTTATTTTTCCCAAAAAACTTTTCAGCAACAGATTGAGTCAGCACCATTGATTTGGGCTCGATCAATGCAGTAGCGGCATTGCCTTCGATGAACTTGTGCGTGAATACGCGGAAGAGGTTACTATCCACATAAAACACTTTATCCTGGTATATTTTCAGGTCGCCGTTCTTAAACATCACCTTACCATTGCCGATAAAGCGTACGGCTTCTTCCACTTCCGGGTAATCCTTACTCAATGCGGGCCCCATCGGAAATGGTACAAAAGCCCATCGCATGGTATCTTTATCTTTTTCCTTTATGTTGGAATTAATGCGGTATATCCTGCCGGCTTTATCGTTATAACGGTCATAACTAAGCTCATCTTTGATATAAAAAATAAGAAAGAGACTGAACGTAACACCGATCGTAAGGCCGAGAATATTTAATAAACTGTACCATTTATCACGCTTGAAATTGCGGATAGCAACAAGAAGTAAGTTTTTTATCATGGCGTTGGTTTTGTTTATTCGTGCAATGTCACCTAGGTTGTCGTATCGTGAATGAGAGTTCGCGGTATCGCGGACAGCTCCCGTCAGGATGTCTTAACTTTTAAAACTAAAGATTTATTCTTCAGCCCGGCTCATAAAATTTTCCCAATAATGCCATGACTGATTGCTTTGTTCATCAACCCCGGCAAATATCAATAACAATGAGTATTGCCTGATTGAATGAATTCATGGCTCACCATTCACCTTTCACGATTCACAAACCTATTCCGTTCGCAACGACTTCACCGGGTTGGCCATCGCTGCTTTTATTGCCTGGAAACTGATAGTTAATATTGCAATGATGATCGCTAATATTCCTGCCAATGCAAACATCCACCAGCTTATGGACGTTCTGTATGCAAAGCCTTCAAGCCAGCGGTGCATAAAATACCAGGAAACAGGCGCTGCCACGACAAATGATATAATAACAAGTTTCAGAAAATCTTTGGACAGCAGGTTCACAATACCGGTTACGGATGCTCCCATCACTTTGCGGATACCAATTTCTTTGGTTCGTTGTAATGTGCTGTAAGATGCAAGTCCAAGTAAGCCAAGACAAGAAATAAAAATGGCCAGTATCGCAAAATTGAAAAACAATTTTTCGAAACGATCTTCAGTCCGGTATTGTTTATCGAAAAATTCATCCAGGAAAAAATAACTGAATGGCCGGTTTGGAACCAATGATTTCCATTTGTTTTCAATTGCGGAAATCGTTTCTGGGATTTTTGACGCATTTACCTTTACACAAAGAAAACTCCATCCGTCTGGTTCAATCCGCATACTGAGTGGTTTGATATCTGATTGCAATGAGCGGAAATGAAAATCCTTTACTACACCAATGATCCTTCCCTTGCGTCCCCATTGGTCAAATTTTTTACCGATTGCCTGTTTTGGTGATGTGTAGCCAAACATTTTTATAGCTGCTTCGTTCAGCACCATGGCTTCGGTAGAATCTGTTTTAAAATCGCTCGAAAAGGCACGGCCGGCTACCATTTTCATTTTAAACTGCGGTATGTAATCAAAATCCACAAAATACAGATCGAGGTTTGCGATCTGCATATCACCTTTAATGTTTTCAACCTGCGAGTAGGCACCGGGGTTACCGCCGCCGGGTACACTGCCCGTCAGCGATGTGGATATGACATTGGGTAATGTAGCAACAACCTGCCTCAGCGAATTTTTTGCAGGATCGCCATGCGTGTCCACAATCAGTTCCTGGTCTTTATTAAACCCAAGATCTTTGTTGCGCATGTATTTCATTTGCGTATAAACTACAATCGTACTGATGATTAATGCAGTTGAAATAGTGAACTGTGCAACGACGAGACCTTTACGCAAAAAGATTCCTCTCGTTCCTGTAGCGAATCTTCCTTTCAATACAGACACCGGCTGAAAAGAGGATAAGACGACCGCCGGATAAAAGCCCGCTAAAATGCCAATAGTTATAGCCGTTAGAAAAAGTAAGCCGATATATTCCGGATGGGCAAATATGCCATTACTGATCACCTTGCCTGCAAGGTTGTTAAATAAAGGAAGTAATAGTGCAGATATGATTACAGACAATACGAACGCAATCAAACAGAGAAGAATGCTCTCGCCGGTAAACTGCCTCGCCAGTTGTGAACGCCCTGCACCTACCACTTTTCGTATGCCTACTTCCTTTGCACGTTCGGCCGATCGCGCCGTGGTTAGATTGACAAAGTTGATACAGGCAATCAGTAAAATAAATGCTGCAATGATGGAAAAGATGTACACATTATTGATGTTGCCTGTTTTGCTGCCATCTCTTGTAGAGCGCAGGTACACATCTCTTAAACGTTCCAGAAAAAGGGTCGGATACATCTGTTGTTCTTTCATTTCAGTGCCGTTGCGCCGTTCAAGAAATGCAGGAAATTTTTTCTCCAAAGCTTTTGCATTGGTGCCGGGTTTTAATAAGAAATAAGCTCTCGCTCCATAATTTCCCCATTGACTATCTATATTTTGATTGAACTTTTGCGTGATGGTGGTCATCGATACCAGCATGTCCGCTTTTATCTGTGAGTTTTCCGGCATGTCTTTCATTACGCCGGTTACTTTGGAAGGAAACACATCGCCCGTTAACAAAAGCGTTTGACCGAGGGGATCGGTTTTTCCAAAATATTTTTTTGCTGCAGACTCGGTAAATACAATGCTGAATTGATCTTTTAACGCTGTTTGTGGATTTCCTTTGATCAATTTATAATCGAATACATGAAAGAATGCAGAGTCGGCAAATAACGAATTGTCTTCCTGGAATTTTATATCACCTTTCCTCACCAATAGACTGGCACCGCTAACTCTTACAAATGATTCTATTTCCGGAAACTCTTCTTTTGCAAAAGGTGGTACGGCCCATGATGGTCCGCTTGCGTGAATAACTTCTGTCGGGGTTTTGATATCGCTGACCACCCGGTAAATCCTATCTGCTTTGTTATTAAAAGAGTCATAGCTTAACTCAAACTGAACATAAAGAAAAATAAGAAAGAAGGCCGTCATGCCGACGGTAAGACCCATAATATTTATAAATGAAAAGACCCTGTGCTTCCAGAGATTGCGGAAGGCGATTTTAAAATAATTCCTGATCATGGCTATTGTATTTATTCTAAGTTATGCTTTTTTATAGATGTTGCCCGTTCCAAAAAGCCCCGGACAAACGTCTTAGTTTTCAACTTTACGTTGCTTTTCATTCCGTTCGCAACGACTTCACCGGGTTCGCCAACGCCGCCTTTATTGCCTGGTAACTAACCGTTAATAATGTTATAAAAAGTGCAGCTAAAGCCGCCAAAGCAAATACATGCCATTTTATGTCCACCCTGTAATCATAATTCAAAAGCCATTTGCTGAGATAATAGTAAGCAATCGGTGATGCGATGATACACGAGACAAAAACCAACACCACAAATTCTTTTGACAATAGTCGCCAAAGATTAAGTACACTTGCTCCAAGCACTTTACGGATACCGATCTCTTTGGTTCGTTGTTCCGCTACAAAGCTGGCCATACCAAACAATCCGAGACAGGAAATAAATATGGCGAGAACAGCAAAATAAGAAGCGAGTTTGCCGATACGTTCCTCATTGCTGAATTTATTTCCAAATTCTTCATCAACAAACTTGTAAGCAAACGGTACATCCGGTACAAACTTTTTCCATACCTGTTCAATTTTGGCCAATGATTGTTTCGCACTTTGTCGCGGATTCAATTTCAGTATCAGGTTATATGTGTTGTTATAGGTGCCGATATGATACAGTGTAGGCCGAACCGGGTAGAAAGGAGATTCCTGCATAATATCGTTCACCATGCCGATGATGGTAAACGGTTCATTGTTCCATCGCAAAATCTTACCAACCGGATTTTGAAATCCTAAAAATTTAGCCGCCGATTCATTAATGATAAACGCTGCAGAGTCTGTAGCAAAGTCTCTTGAAAAATCTCTCCCGTTTTTAATATTCCAACGTACCGTTTTGCCAAATTCATAGGTTACCCGGTTATTGGGAAAGTCGACGGCGAGGTTTGGATCTTTGCCTTCCCATTCAAAACCTCCGTTGGTATTCCATATTTGTGTGAGCGGACTGTTGGAAGCAGCCATTTCTTCAATAGCACCGGAGGTTTTTAACTCGGTTCGTATGGCATCAAAATGTTCTCTGACTTCTTTTTCCATACCCAGGTTCACTAACCCGTTGCTGCTATAACCGATCGGCCGGTCTTTGGCATGTTGTATCTGCTGGTAGATGATAATCGTTCCGATGATAAGCATTACAGATACCGTAAATTGAGTTATGACCAATACTTTGCGTGGCACAGCTGCAAACCTGCCGACGCGAAATGTTCCTTTCAATACTTTTATTGGTTGAAAAGATGAAAGATAGAGTGCGGGATAACTGCCGGCAAGCAATCCTGTTATTACAATGAATGCGCAGCTGTACAACCAAAATGCTGGATTCGCAAAAGGTATTTCAATTTTTTTACCCGCAACATCATTAAATAACGGTAACAGCAATGCTACAAGTGCCAGCGATAGTGCGAACGACAGCAACACGACTAAATAAGATTCTGCAAAAAATTGTTTTATTAGTTGCGAGCGTAATGAACCGACCGTCTTCCGGATGCCTACTTCTTTTGCCCTTTTTTCACTTCGGGCAGTGGCAAGATTCATGAAATTGATACAGGCCAGTATTAACACAAAAATCCCGATAATGCCAAATAGCCAGACGTATTGAATGTTGCCACCCGTGTTCACACCGTTCTTAAATTCATTGTATAAATTCCATTTGCTCATCGGCTGCAGAAAAACTGCCCATTGATATTTTGCTTCTTCTTTACTAATGTTATTCAACTTTGTATTCTTGATTTTTGCAGATACTTTTTGCATGTCTGCATTATCGGCTATCTGTGCGAACGTTTGACTAAAGTTGCTTCCCCATGGCTCGTTCATATTTTTTGCCCATGGGTTTTGAATTAACCACAGTTCCCACGGCACCATAATTTTTACGTTTGCAAAAGAAGTATTGTACGGCAAATCTTCATAGACGCCGGTCACTTTAAGATCAGCTGCTCTGTCAAGTTTTATTACTTTATTGATCGGGTCTTCTTTTCCAAAGATGGATGTTGCTGCGGATTCAGACAGCAAAATCGAATACGGATCTTTTAACCCGCCTCTTGTACCTTTAAGCATATTCAGTGTAAGCATCTCCGGTGCATCCGCTTCAAAATATGTTCCGTCTATAGAAATGTGTTTGTTGCCTACTGAAAGCAGGTGACCGCCTGTCCATGACGATTGCACCACATATTTAAAATCACTTCCGTATTTGGCCCGCAATTCGGGTCCCATCAACGCAGGATTGGATGTTTGTGTTTCAATTTTTCCATTAAAGTTTGCATGCTGCATTACCTGTGCAATACGATCATAATTCTTGTGGTATTTGTCAAATGTCAATTCATCATATACCCACAAGCCGATCAGCATGGCCACAGCCATGCCGACAGCGAGTCCACCGATATTGATGGCGCTGTATCCTTTACTTTTGATAAGGTTGCGCCAGGCAATTTTGAAATAGTTTTTTATCATAGCGAAGTGTGGTTTAAAAATTCAATTACCAGTATGTTATCAGTGCCCGCATCTCGTCAATATGTATTTGCAACTATCACGTCACGCACCACCCGATAGCTATCAGGATCGGGGCATCATTCTGTCCGGAGTGACTTCACCGGGTTCGCCGTCGCAGCCCTGATTGCCTGGAAACTCATAGCGAGCAAAGCAATAAACAGCACAATTGCACCAGCCAATAAAAACATCCACCACCCGATATGTATACGATAAGCGAAATCCTGCAACCATTTATTTATAAAATAGTATCCTACCGGGATGGCGATTACAAAAGCGATACCAATCAGAATAACAAATTCTCTGGAAATAAGAAGAACGATACGCGACACAGCAGCGCCTAATACCTTTCGTATGCCTATTTCTTTGGTGCGTTGTTCAATAGATAACAGAACAAGCCCGATCAAACCAATGCAGGATATAAAAATGAAAAGCGCCGATGCGATGCTGATGATTTGTTTCCATTTGGTTTCTGTTTCGTAATTTTTTGCATTGATGTCGTTCATGAATTGATAGGAATATGGGTAATAAGGTACCAGTTTTTTAAACGTGTTTTGCAGCATCGTCAGCGTTTCCGGCACATCCGTTGGTTTTATCTTCACCCATATTTCACCGAAATTAAATGCCGGATCCATGGTAAACACTGCGGGTGTTATTTTATTCTTTAGGGAGAGGAAATGATAATCCTTTACTATTCCGATTACCGTTACCATTCTATTATCGTGCGATTCGCCGAAATTGAATGTTTTGCCCACCGCATTATTTAAGGTCCAACCTGCTTTTTTTAAAAAACTCTCATTGACGATAACCGAGTTTATCGAGTCTGAAGGATAATCAGCAGAAAAATTTCTTCCTGCAATAAGCGGGATGTTGAAAGCAGGAATGTATTGATCGTCAATTTTACTGTTCTCAATTTCTATTTCCTTTCCTTCAACTTTTGCACCTGATATATTTCGTCCACGGTTTCGTGCCGCAACACGCACAATACCACGTTTATTTAATAACTCATTCTTAAAAACAGCTGGTAACTGGTCACTCGTTTTATGGATTGGAATGTCCAGTCTTACCAGGTTCCCGCTATCGTAACCAAGGTTTGCATGCTGTAAAAAATTTAATTGCGAATAAATGGCAATCGTTCCGATTATCAAAAAAATAGCAAGACCAAACTGCAGGACTATCAGTCCTTTTGTAAAATAGTTTCTGCTGAATATTTTTTGCCTGGCATACAAAACCTTAACCGGCTTAAATGCCGATAGTACGAGCGATGGATAAAAACCAGCAACAAATGAGGTGAGAAGCAACAACAAAAAATAACCGGCATACAAATACCAGTCAGTGAGGTAGGAAAGGCTTAATTTTTTATTTGCCAGTTCATTAAAAAAAGGAAGAACAGTTATTGTTAAGGCAATTGCGATAAAAAAGGCAATCAACGAAACAACAAACGACTCTGTAAGGAATTGTTTTATCAACTGTTTGCGTGTACTGCCCACTACTTTTCGTATACCGATTTCCTTGCTGCGCTTCATCGATTGGGCTATTGCGAGATTTATGAAATTGATACATGCAATCAATAAAATAAAAACTGCAATGCAGGTAAGTATGTAAGAATAAACAGGATTACTCCCGTCTGCCATTCCATTGTCGGGTCCGGCTTTGGTGCTAAGATGGATATCAGTGAACGGTTGCAGTGCTAATTTGATATGCAGAGCAATACCCTGCTCCTTTGTCGCTTCAGCCAGCTTCTCTTTTGTGTTTTTGTCAAATAAAACCTGCATCTTTTTTTCGACAACGTTGGTTTTGGCCTGTGGTGAAAGCAGCAAAAATGTATTAAGACTGCCACCAAGCCAACCTTTATTGCTATTGTATTTTTCATAGAATGTGATTGGCAAAAGCATATCTGTCTTGAGCGTAGAATTTTGCGGTGAATTTTCGGCCACAGCAGTAATTGTAAAGTTTTCAAACGCGGTATCAAGTTTTATCTGCATAATATTCCCGACAACATCTGTAGTGCCGAAATATTTTTTGGCCATATCTTTTGATAACACCACTGAATGCGGATCTTTTAATGCGTTTCTTTTGTTCCCTTCCGTCAATGGAAATGTGAAAACGGAGAAAAAGTTATCATCAACGAATAGTGGATTTTCTGTGAGAACGTCATTATTCTTCTTAACGGTAACCGGGGTTCCGTTTACTTTTACGGACTGCAGAATTTCAGGTATTTCTTTTGCGAAAGACTCGCCCACAACGGAATTGGTTATGCCAATTGTTTGCGATTTGTCACTTCCCATTTGCCAGTTTTGAATAACGCGGTATAGCTGCTGCTTGTTTTCCTGAAACTGGTCATAACTGATTTCATCTTTTGTATACAGAAAGATCAGCATGCACACGCTAAGACCTATGCTTAAACCAAGTATTTTTATTACAGAGAAAACTTTATTCCTCCATAAGTTTCTCAGCGCGACTTTAAAATAATTTTTTATCATAACACTTTCTTAGGAGTGATGAGTAATGAATATTCATTACTCATCACTGATTATTGATCATTTATTCCGTCCGTAAAGATTTTACGGGATTCGCCAGCGCCGCTCTTATCGCCTGGAAGCTTACCGTAAACAACGCAATGGCTATCGCCAGTAAACCGGCCAAAGCAAACATCCACCAGGCAATATTTATCCTGTACGCAAAGCCCTGCAGCCATTTAGTCATTGCCCACCAGGAGATAGGTGTTGCGATGACGATGGCGATCATAACAAGGCGGATAAAATCTTTTGATAATAATGAAGTGAGATTAAATACTGAAGCACCCAATACTTTCCTGATCCCGATTTCTTTTGTTCTTTGTTCTGCGCTAAACGCTGCCAACCCGAATAAACCGAGGCAGGAAATAAGTATCGCCATCAGCGTAAACGAATTAATAATATTGGATAACGTAACTTCTGTTTCATATTGTTTCTGCACGTCTTCATCCAGGAATGTATATTCAAAAGGCGCCATCGGCAGAATTTTATGCCAGGCGGATTCTATTTTTTTCAGCGTTGTTTTATAATCCCCGCTCGATGCCGATACAATAAGGTTAGCCAGGTAGGGATTGTTTCCCTCATAAGCAAGCATAAACGGTTTTACCTCGCTATGCAACGAATTATAATTGAAATCTTTCATTACCCCGGCTATTTCAAAACTCACAGGAGCGTCGTTGCCGTATTGTGAATAGATTTTTGTGCCGGGCGCTGTTTCAGTTTTTAATCCAAGACGTTTGCAGAGGGTTTCATTTATCAACACTCTGCCGGAGTCGTATAAATGAAAATCGCGTCCGCTGATCAATTTAATACCATTTGCTTTCGCAAAATATTCATCGGTAAGGATAAACTGCGCATCGATGGAGTTAGCCATATTGCCTCCTGCTATATAAACACCACGATCGTTAAATACAAATTGACTGAGATAATTATTGGCTTTGCTTACTGTTTTTACCTCTGCCATTTGCCGGAGATCATCAGCAAAAGCCTGCATTTTTCCTCTTGCCTCGTCGGTATGAAATTTAAAAATGAGTTTCTGGTTGGTATCAAAGCCGAGGTCTTTATTTTTTATATAGTTTAACTGGCTATAGATGACGATAATGCCTGCGATCAATACAATGGATAATACAAACTGGAACACAACCAGTGAGCGGCGTATACCCGCTGCAGATATGTGGTTGGTAAAATTTCCTTTTATCACTTTTATAGCCTGGAATGCAGAAAGGTAGAAAGCGGGGTAACTTCCTGCAATAAGCCCGGTGACGATAATTATACCTGCGAGCACGATCCATACTTTATAATTACCCATCAACGATAAATGAATATCGGCTTGTGTAACCTGGTTTAAATAGGGTAATGATAATGCCAGTAAGGGCAGGGCAAGTAATACGCTTATCACGCAAATGATAAACGATTCACTTAAAAATTGTTTTATTAAATCACTTCTTTCTGCACCTGCTACTTTACGAACACCTACTTCTTTTGCTCTCTTCGAGGCACGCGCCGTGGAAAGATTCATAAAATTGATGCAGGCAATAATTTGAATGAGTGCTGCAATCAATAATAAAATATACAGGAATGAAGGACTGACGGTTTTTCCCATTTCCACAGTATAACCAGCTGTTGTATGTATAGATGTAATCGGTTGCAGATGCAACACTTTTTCCATGCCCAGCTGTTTCATTTGTTGTGCGCCATATTTATTTAAAAAAGCCGGTAATTTTTTTTCCAGTGCAAGCGCATTTGCATTTGGAGTGAGTTTGACATACGAGTTTGCAAAATTGCCGCCAGCCCAGGTGTCGGCAGTGCGCACATATTCACCTAAGCCGCCGCTGTTCATCGTAATAAGCATGTTTGCGTGAAGATGCGATTTTCCAAGACTTTCGTCCACTACTGCTGTTACTTTAAAATTATTTTTGCCATACGTATTGTCAATCTCAATTGTTTTTCCAACCGGATCATCACTTCCGAATAGTTTGTCGGCCGTTGGCCTTAGCAATACGATGGAATAAGGCTCCAGCAATGCATTGGCTGGATTACCGTAAATAAAATGATAGGTGAATACATTAAAGAAAGTAGAATCCACAAACACGCAGTCTTTTTCATAAAATGTTTTGTCTTTATATCGTAGCAGATGCTGATTGACATTAATCGTAGACACTGCACGGGTAAACTGTTTCACGTCTGCAAAATCATTTTTCATAGCCGGTGCAATGGGAGGTGAAGTAGCTGCGGAATTGAATTTTTCGCCGCTGCTCAATTGTAGAGTAGTGGTAACCCGGTAAATATTGCCGGCATCTTTGTGATGCTTATCATAACTGTATTGATCCTGCACATACAGTACTATATAAAGACAGCACAATGTACCAACGGCCAGCCCCGCGATATTAATAAAACTATAAGTTTTATTCTTCGCCAGGAACCGGAAAGCGATCTTAAAGTAGTTTTTTATCATGGCTTAGGTTTTTAAGAATGTTCAGAGAGATCAGCGTTAAGTAATGAGTGCGGATCACAGCTTCCTTATTATTCATTAAGTACGGAGAGATTTTATGCCGAACTGTACGCGACTTAGCTTTTACTTACTCCGTACGTAATGATTTCACCGGGTTGGCCACTGCAGCTTTCACTGAACGATAACTTACAGTAATAGCAGCAATGACAAACGTAGACAGAATAGCCAGGGCAAAAATTCCAAAGCCGATATTGATGCGATACCTAAAGTCCTGTAAATATTTATTCATGATCCACCACGCTACCGGTGCAGCTATTATAAAAGCGGCTATCAGCAACCGTGAGAATTCTTTGCCAAATAACCATAAAATGCTTTTTACACTTGCACCCAATACTTTGCGCACGCCGATCTCTTTTGTTTTTTGGAGGGCCATAAATGATACAAGACCATACAAACCCAGGCAGCCGATCAGGATAGCGATGCCGGCAAATACCTCGATCAATTGCAGCATAATATTATCCAGTTGATAGAACCTTGCAATTTTTTCATCCAGGAATTGGTAAGAATATAAATAATCCGGGTACGTTTCGTTCCATATTCTTTCCATCGATGCCAAACTGCTTTTCGTATTTTTTAAATTTATTTTTACTGCACAGAAGGAATAATTGCTGGTGCTGGATGAGATGGCGACGGGATTGATAGATGAACGAAATGATTTGTCATAAAAGTCTTTCATAACTCCCACTACCGGCGCGGCTTTACCACCAACGTTAATCGTTTTGTTAATGATGTCGCGCGGATCATGCAAACCCAGTTTTTTCACTAACGTTTCGTTGACAAGAAATTCTCTCGTGGTGTCGGAAGGAAAAATATTTCTGCCCGCTACCAGTTTAATTGAGAAAGTTGGCAAGTATTGATCATCGGCCACTTTTATGCTTACTTCAAACGGTTCGGAATTTGGCCTGTTATCATAACGAATATCGGTGAAATGATTGGAGCCCGATGCAGGTGGATCGCCACATAACGAGACATTGTTTGTGCCGGAAATTTGCTCAAGCCTCCCGGCCAGGGTTTTCATTTTTATCTGCCCGATAGAATCAGTTCGCGGTACCGGCATTAGTACGATGGCATCTTTATTAAAACCCAAATCTGCATTACGTGAGTAATGTATCTGGCCTGCAATAACAATAGTTCCAATGATGAGCATTTGTGAGATGGAAAACTGTGAGACCACCAGTATCCTTCTTAAAGAAAAGCCACCGATATTATTCTGCGTTAATTTTCCTTTTAATGCCTGCACAGGCCGAAACCGCGTCAGTACCAGCCCGGGATAGGAGCCCGACAAAAAAACAACCAGGGTCATTAATACTATAATGAACAAAGCGAGTTGTATATCGGTGAAAATGCTCATGATCATTTTTGTACCGAATAAATTATTGATATACGGCAATGCCAGTAACGCAGTTGTATAACCGAGAATAACTGCGGAAATAGTAATCAATGCAGTCTCGGCGATAAATTGCCAGAATAACTGGAACCGCAGGCTTCCCAGTACTTTGCGCACACCAACTTCTTTGGAACGATTGAGTGCCTGGGCGGTGGCGAGATTAATAAAATTGACGCAGGCGGTAATGATCAGGAAAATGCCGACAAAAGCAAGTGCCCAGATATATTTTTTATCTGCGTAACCGTCGTAATCGGTGTTGAAATGAATATCAGAAAGCGGTTGAAGATTGTAACGCGTGAGTTTAGCGTCTCCGGGTGTATTGTACTTCTTATTGAAAGCAGGTAAAACCTTTTCGGCACTGGCCTTTGATGTGTGCTGGTTTAGTAAAATAAAACATTGCATGTTACCGCTTACACTTCCCCAATTATCTTCCCGTGCCAGCCGGGGACTGCGATCTTTCAGGTTGACAAACGGGACATATATCTCCTGGTTTCGGAATGTATTGGCAGGAATATTTTTTAAAATGCCCGCTATCTTAAAATCATGACTGGAAGTAGCGTATGAATAACGGATAATTTTTCCGATCGCGTTGTCGTCACCAAAATACTTTTTGGCAAGTTGTTCGGTGATCAGCGCGTTGTCTGGTTCCGACAAAGCGTTTTTATCTCCAACCAAAAGCGGAAATGTAAACACATCAAAAACCTCAGGTTCGGCAAAGGCGACACCATTTTCTTCATTGAATTTTTTTATTGTTGTTTCGCCGGGTAAGGAGATTAACGCATTACCAAATGACATGACTCTCGCCGTTTTTTCCGCAAATGCATAATCATTCCGGAATGCTTTTCCGAGAGGACCGGGCACACCGGGTTGATGTTCTGTTCCATCCGGGTAAAGATAGTCGCTGGTGATCCGGTAAACGCGGTTCTTGTTTTTATGAAAATTTTCAAAACTCAGATGATAGCTAACCACTGTGAAAATGAGAATACCGCAGGCAATACCGAGCGATAACCCCGCTATATTAATAATCGCATATGCTTTGCGGTTACGCAGATTCCGGAAAGCGATTTTCACACTGTGTCCTGCGGAAAAATAATTTCTTAACATGGTATCGGTTTATATTGTTTCGCCGGACCCGCAATGCCTGTCGTGAGACAGCAGGGCATCTATCCACATTTTCAATTTTCACGATATTCGGCACTAACGGCTTTTCATTTTTTGCGAAGGCTTTTCATCCCGAACCATCTCCGTTCCGATAACAATCGCGACCTCATTCCGTCCGGAGAGACTTCACCGGGTTCGCTGCTGCCGCCTTAAATGTCCGAAGACAAAGTATCAGCAAAGCCATTGCAAACATGATGGCACCACCAAGCATAAATATCCAGATATTAATATTGGTCTTGTATGAAAAATTCTGCAGCCATTTATTACCGCCCCACCATGCAATAGGAATAGCGATAATAAAAGCGATCAATACCAGTTTCAAAAAATCTTTTGATAATAATGAAATGATCTGCATAACACTTGCGCCAATTACTTTTCGTACACCGATTTCTTTTGTGCGCTGATGGGTAATATAGGTTACGAGACCAAGAAGGCCGAGGCAGCTGATAAAGATAGCCAGGCCGGTTGCCCACATTAAAAGTTTAGATGTATTCTTTTCGGCGGTGTAATATTCTCTTATTGTATCGTCCAGGAATATGCAGTCGAAATCATCATTGGGATATACTTGTTTCCAGGCTTTTTCTATTTTACTGATCGCCGTTTTCCATACAGTGCCCTCCTTATTTTGCGGTTGCAAAGCAATATTAATGGCACGCATTTGCGTTTTCCAGGTGGTGAACAATAGCGGTTTGATCGGGTCGTGTAATGATCGTTGATGAAAGTCGGAAACAACACCTGTTATCGGCACGTTTTTATGATTCCATTCAATTAATTTTCCAACGGCCTGTTGCGGTTCTTTAAATCCCAGAAAGCGCATATAAGCTTCATTGATCAACATACTTCTTACCGTATCGCTATTGGGAAGGTTATTCCCCGCAAGTAATTTTATATTATAAAGTTTCAGGTAATTGGTATCACCCAATTTGACCTGGACATCTGTTTCCTTTTCTTTTTTTCCGTCTTTATACGTCATTGTACTTGTCCATATACTGTTTATAGATGGCGGATCATTACCCAGGCTCACCATGGCTATTTCAGGAATGGCCCTAAGCTTTTCTATCAAAACAAGCCGGCGCGATTGCACCGTATCATAATAGTTAGTTTTCATGTATACAATAGCATCTTTTTTAAAGCCGAGATCTTTATTCAGTGAATAACTGATCTGTTTGCTGACGAGGATTGTACCAATAATAAAAATCTGTGCAATAACAAATTGAGAAATTGTCAATGTTTTGCGTAACCATAAATTGCGGGTCTTACCGCTATAAGATGCTATCTGATTTTTTAAAACCATAACCGGTTTAAACGATGAAAGCACAAGCGCCGGGTAAAATCCTGATAAAAGACTTACTACAATTACCAATACAGCGAGGAATGCAATCATATCCGGTTGCAAACTGAAATGAAGGTCTTTGGGTATAAAACCTGAAAAGGCTTTTAATAATAGCGGCGTAATGACTATAGATAAAATGGTCGCGCAAAACGTAAGCAGGAAGGTTTCACTTAAAAATTGAAAGATGAGTTGCTGTTTTGTACTTCCCATTGTCTTGCGGATGCCTATTTCTTTTGCGCGCTGAGATGCCTGCGCCGTTGTAAGGTTTATAAAATTGATGCATCCAAGAATAAGCAGAAAGGCTGCCACCGCAAGTAATCCGTATAAGACATTTGTATTGGCCGTGCGTTCACCAAAGCTGTGATAGGTTGTATTAAAGTGAATATCGGAAAATGGCTGTAGTGAAAAGGCCGTGGTGCTATGATCATCGGGATCGGGTTTTTTATACTTTGTATACAAACCGATCACCTGTTTTGTTACCGTTGCAGGCGAAGTTCCTTTTGAAAGTTTTATCAGCAATTGCGATGCGGAATTCGTATTACTCCATTCATTTTGTTCGTCTTTGTTTACGAGGTGTCTTTCTAATGTTGCGCGGGATATAAAAATTTTAAACTTGAAATCAGTTCTTTCGTTCAGATCTTTCACTATGCCGGTAACCCGTGTTGTAATACTATCGTTAAGGATAACTTCTTTGCCGATAATTTCGGCAGGTTTCAGTTTTGGGAAATAAATTTTCGAATTTGATTCCGATAAAACAACCTGGTAAACGTCATCCATGGCCGTCTTCGATGAACCGGCAAGCCAGTTATACGAAACGAGTTTGAAGTAATTGTCGTCAACAAAAACGATATTCTTCTGTTTTTTAAAAACAGCAGGATCTTTCTTTCCCACTTCAGGGATGTTTATTTTGGCTTCATCATAATTATAAAAATGAACTACATTTTCAATACCGGTAAGATCTTTTTGTATGGCCTTACCCATTGGGTAGGTCACTCCGGAATTATGATAAGCCTCGCCTGAAAATGTAAAGTCAGATACGACACGATATATCCTGTCTCTGTCGTTTTCAAACTTGTCAAAATTGAAATCATACGACACGATCAGGTAAATAACCAAAGCCGAGCTGATACCAATGGACAGACCAGCCACATTGATCAATGAAAAAACCTTGTTCTTTGAAAGATTCCGGATCGCAGTTTTGAAATAGTTTTTTATCATAAGTTATAAGTTCAAAAGTTTATAAGTTCACACGTAAGTCAATCCGGTGAGTCTCATGGAGCCGACTGCCATATCGCGAACTTCTATTCTGTTCGCAATGACTTCACCGGGTTCGCTACTGCCGCCTTGAGCGCCTGGTACGCAATAGTTATAGCCGCGATCACGAATGACGTCAATATTGCAACAACAAAAATGTTTGTGCCAATGCTTATCTGGTAAGCAAAACTCTGCAGCCAGTTATGCATTACATAATAAGAGACGGGTGCAGCAATAACAAATGCAACGGCGATCAATACAACAAACTCTTTTGAAAAAAGTACAACGATATCCGTTAGTGAGGCTCCTAAAACTTTTCTTATACCCACTTCTTTGATGCGTTGTGCTGCTGCAAAAGCAACTAATCCATACAAGCCGAGACAGCCGATAAGTATGGCAATGCCCGAAAATAATTTAAACGCTGTATATTCTTTTTGTTCCTGCCGGTACCATGCGGCAATATGATCGTCGAGAAATTCATAACCAAACACATATTCAGGAAATAATCCGCTCCATGATTTGTCAATAGCGGCAATTGTTTTGTTTATATTCGCCGGCTGAATCTTTACACTGGCCATGTAAAAAACATCCGGTCGATAGATCAATGCGCAGGGTCTTATTTTTTTATGTTTGGATTCACTTTGAAAATCCGCTACGACACCGGTGATAGTTGTCATCCAGTTTCCGTTGAGAATGATATGTTTGCCAATTGCCTTTTGCGGATCCTGTATACCCAGTTTGTGTATCATCGTTTCATTCACTACTGCATTATACACCGTATCGTTTTCTGTTGCATTGGTGCGGATTACTTTTTCGCCCGCAAGCATTTTCAAATCAAACATCCTGGTATAAGCTTCATCAATAAATTTCAATTCAGTCACATCGTCTTTTGTTATGCCCGCTTCCGGCGAAATAAAAGAAGTGAAGGAGCTGGAGACCACCGGTGCACCGGAAGAAAAACTTATGTCTTTCACACCCGGATTGTTGGCCAGCTGCTGCCTTAATACTTCTGTTTTTTTCATATCAGGAATTCCGAACGAGATAACAGCATCCTTGTTGAAGCCAAGATTCTGGTTTTGAAAAAAATCCATCTGGTACGCTACTACCAATGTACCGATGATCATAATTTGTGAAATGGCAAACTGCACCACAACAAGACTTTTCCGCAGCGTCAATCCTTTGAAGTTTAGTGAAGCTTTGCTTTTCAGGGATTCGACGGGTCTGAATGATGATTGTACAAATGCAGGATATAAGCCGGCGAGTAATATAACGGCCAGGGTCAGCGACAACACAACAAAAGCCACCGATGGCCGGGCAAGTTGAATAACGGATATCTTAATATCGAGCCAGGTGGAAAGTTGAGGTATTAGTAGAGAGCAAATAATTAAACCCAGGGCCAAAGCAGTAAAGGTCATCAACGCTGTTTCTCCAAGAAATTGGCGGATGAGTTGAGAACGGCTTGAGCCTAATACCTTGCGGACACCCACTTCTTTTGCACGACGAATGGCCTGTGCCGTGGCAAGATTAATAAAGTTGATACAGGCAATGATAATAATAAGAAGAGCCACCGCGGCCAAAACATAATACGTTTCGCGGGAAGTGGTATAGCTTATCGTGTTGTTTAAATATCGTTGATCAAAATGAATATCAGTTAAAGGTTGCAGGGGTAATCGTGCTTCTTTCGCTATGTCTTCACCCCAGTTCTTTTTTACAAAATCATGAATACGGTTCTGGATTTTGCTGATAGGAAAATTTTTTGGCGTTACAATATATGTAAAACCTCCGCCGGGTATGGCATAGAACGCCGTCATCATTCCTTTCACCGTTTCCTTGATGGTTTCAAATGAAACAAGCATGTTGAAGGGTAAGTGCGTATTGCCGGGCAAATCTTTTATCACACCGGTTACTTTCAATGTAAACTGGTTATTAAATTCATTAAAACCGATGAGCTGACCCATCGCTTCCTCCTTACCAAAATATTTACGGGCATAGCTTTCCGTTAGCACAATGCTGTTGGGTTCGCCCAAGGCAGTTTTTGAATCTCCTTCAAGCCATGTATAGTCAAATACCGAAGGGAAATATTTATCGGCAAAAAGAATTTTTTTATCCTCGTATTTCGTATTGCCGATTTTCAGCAGGGCTGATTCCCGGAACCATGTTTGTGATACAGCTTCCAGTTCAGGAAAATCAGTTCGCATGGGTGCCGCAATTGCCAGCGAAACGCAGGGATTAAAATCAATAGCGTTTAGCGTAACACGATACGTGCGGTCCGCTTTCGAGTTAAAGCGGTCATAGTTCAATTCATATTGTACAACTAAAAATATAACCAGGCAGGAAGCAATACCCAGTGTTAAACCTAATATATTAATGAGGCTATACGCTTTGTGTTTACGGAGATTTCTCCAGGCGGTTTTCACAAAGTGTCCTGCGGGGAAATAGGTTTTCAGCATAAATAAGTTTTACAGTTTTTAACGACAACGTTGTACCGGTATTCTTTATTCACGATTTACTTCCCGATAACCAGCGGCGACTATTCACCGACCTATTCCGTTCTCAAACTCTTAACCGGGTTTGCTATCGCAGCCTTTATTGCCTGGAAACTCACGGTGAACAATGCTATAAAAATGGCGATGAAGCTTGCGATAGCAAACATCCACCAACTGATATGAATCCGATAAGCAAAATTCTCCAGCCATTTATTCATTCCATACCATGCCAACGGCGATGCAATAAGTATTGCGATCAATACAAGTTTTATAAAATCCTTACTAAGCAGCGCAGCAACGTTTGTAACGGAGGCGCCCAAAACTTTCCGGATTCCAATTTCCCGTGTACGTTGTTCTGCCGAAAAAGCGGATAAGCCAAATAAACCAAGGCAGGCAACCAGTATAGCGATCATCGTAAAGTAGCCAACAATACCAGATGCTTTTTGATCTTTTTCATAATTTTTTTGGAAATCCTTATCTAAAAATGAATATACAAACGGAACATTCGGATTCACCTTGTTCCATACCGCCTCGGCATTCTTAAGTAGTTGTTTATAATTTTTTGTTGAGACATTGGCGACAACATAGCTGTATTTATTTCCAAAGAGATTGTTGAAGCCAAATGGCTTTATCGTGTTGTATAAACTTTCGAAATTGAAGTTTTTGACAACACCTACTATGTTAAATTCATTGTGAACTCCTTTAAAATCAAAATTGACTTTTTTGCCAACAGCGTCCTTAACATCATAACCCAATTCTTTTAATGCAGCTTCATTTAATACAATGGCGTTTGTATCGGCCGTAAACTCTTTTGAAAAGAATCTGCCGGCAACTAATTTAAAGCCGAGTGTTTCAAAGTAATTATAATTCACATTGGCAAGGTGTATATCCACTGCATCATGCACCGTTTTTCCTTCGGAATAGCCCAACATATCTTCTACATTGGCAATACCGGGATAGGTAGAACCGCTGGTTACATTTTTAAATGCCGGGTCCTTTTGTAATTCGTTTTTCAGCACATCATAATTTTTTATGGCATTGTTATCCTGCAATTGCATTACGATTTGCTGATCTTTATTGAAACCCAGGTGTTGGTTATCGAGGTAGTACAACTGCCGTACAATGACAATTGCTCCGAGGATTAGGCAAACGGAAATCGTAAACTGGAACACAACCAATCCTTTTCGTATGGTTACTGCTGAAAAATTATTCAACAATTTTCCTTTTAGTACTGTAACGGGTTTAAATGATGACAGGTAAAAAGCAGGGTAGAGGCCGGATAAGATACCGGTAGCGATTGTAAGACCGGCGAGCAACGGCCATAATTTCGGTTCATCAGTTAACTGCAGATTTTTTTGTGTAAGTGAATTAAATACAGGAAGCAGCGCCCACACAAGAACTACTGCAAGCACAAAAGCAAGACAACTCATAATGACCGATTCGCCCAAAAATTGCCAGATCAACGAATTTTTTTGCGCACCCATTACCTTTCGCACCCCTACTTCTTTTGCCCGCTTACCCGAACGGGCAGTTGAAAGATTCATAAAGTTGATGCAGGCAATGATCAACACAAATAAAGCAATGCTGCTGAGAATATAGAGATAGGTTACGTTACCGTTAGGTGCTATTTCATTATCTATATCAGAATGCAGGTAAATATCTTTGACCGGTTGAATAAACAAGCTCCTCCCAATACCCAATGCTTTTAAATCTGTGCCCGCCCTGCGGTCAACAAATTGCTGAAGTTTTTTTTCAAAGCTTACCGCATCCGTACCTGCTCTTAATCTTACATAGGTGTGAAATATATTGTTGGTGGCCCAATTCGTTTGTTGTTCCACCCAGGTGCCGACATCACCATTGCGCATGGATAAAAGAAAATGTGCAGGAATATGCGACTTTACGTTGGCAGTTTTGAAAACTCCTGTCACCGTGTAATCAAAATTTCCATAAGGCATCCCGATATTAACGGATTTGCCAACCGGGTTTTCGTTGCCAAATAACTTACCGGCAACTTCTTCCGAAAGGATAATACTATTGGGTACGTTCAGTGCCGTGTTTACATTTCCATATTTGAAGTTGTAAGTAAAGACCTGGAAAAAAGTAGAATCAACGTAATAGCCATTTGTTTCATAAAATTGTTTACTCTCATTGCCATGCTGATATTTCAACAGCATTTTATCAAGGGTAGGAAACTTCAATAATCGCGTTGCCTGTTCCACTTCGGGCATATCGGCTTTTAACCCCCATGCCATTGGTGCCGAGACGGCCGCCCATGGTTTTTCTTTAACCGATCCTAACTGGTTGGCTATAGTAGCGATCCGGTATATGCCCTCTGCATTTTTGTGATGCGCATCGTAGTTCGATTCGTCGAAAATGTACAGCATAATCAGCGTACATGTAGTAAGACCTGCTGCAAGCCCGAAAATGTTGATGAAAGAAAATGCTTTATTTCTCGAGAGATTGCGAAAAGCGATTTTTACACTGTGTCTTGCGGAAAAATAATTCCTGGCCATGGTCTTACTTAATTATTTTAAAATAGGAGGGAATTGAAACAGGGATATTCGGATGAATTAAGGCACCCAAAAAAATGCCGGATGGCAGGTACGTGATTTACAGCAGTATAAGTTTGAGAATGTATACGAAGATGTTCGTTTCCGGACAGAAACCGTACGTTTTTGATACAGTAATATATTATTGTGTAGCCCGGCTTTGGTAATTCTATTTATCGTTCCTTGCGTCGCACTCTTGTGCTTCAGCAATTCTATTCAGCTATCAACTCGTACCATACTTCTACTTCATATCCATCCGGATCTTTGAAAAATATATATGGTTCGCCGGGACAAAACTCACCTTTTGAAGTAATCTTTCCACCGGCCGATTGAATGCGTTCAGCCATTTCATCAATATCATCTGCTTTCTTTAACCGGAAACCAAAATGAATAATGCCACCCGTTTTACCATAGGATGCTTTCTTTTTTTCAAACACAATGATATCGTGACTACCAGGTGTGGTTAACTGTAAAAAATTTTCTTCCTTGTACATTACTTCCATATCAAACACCTTCTGATAAAATAAGGATGTTCTTTTGAGATCCTTTACTGCAACAGCAATATGAGTCAATCCATATGTTTTTGGTTTCTTCATAAACGTTATTACATTAATTGAACACTGAACATTTGTACCTGCCTGGATAGGGTTGACTTTTATATCAGCCTTTTGGCGTTCGTGGTATTACCGCTGCTTTGGTTACAGACTTGCTGCCAAACCGGTCTTTAATAGTATCAACAGCTTTGTACAGGTTCAATTTTTCTTCGCTGTTGTTGAATAAACTCATCTGCATGGTAAACGGTATCAACTGGCTGAAGCGGACCCCGATCAGGCGCACCGGTCTTTTTTTCTCGTACGATTTGTCAAAAATATCTTTTGCTTTTGCAATCAACTGATCGTCGAGCGATGTATAATCAATCGTTTCCTGTCTTGTAATCGTTTCAAAATTGGAATAACGGATCTTGACGGTCACACAACCTGTCAGTTTTTCATCTTCCCGTAATGAATAAGCGGTTTTTTCTGTTAGTCTCACAATTTCGCTATGCAAAAAGCGGGTATCTGTCTTGTCTTCATCAAATGTGTTTTCGTGGCTCATGCTTTTCTGTTCCCAGTCTGTTGCAATCTCTGCACTGCCAATTCCCTGCGATTTGCGCCACAACGATTCACCCCATTTACCAAAATTTTCTTCCATTACTTCGAGAGAACTGTTTGCTATATCTTCAATCGTATTGATCCCGAAATTTCTTAATTGTATTTCCGTTTGTTTACCAACACCATTTATCTTTTCAATACCCAGCGGCCATAAAAATTCTTTTTCTTTTCCATGCGGAATTTCTAAAAAGCCATTGGGCTTTGCTTCATTGGTCGCCATTTTGCTGATAAATTTTGCAGAAGACAACCCGCAGGAAATAGGTAAACCGGTTTCTTTTTTTATCAGCGCCCGCAACTCCTGGGTGAATTTGCTGACGCCGAAGAATTTATCCAGGCCGGACATGTCGCAATAAAATTCATCAATGGATGCTTTTTCAAATGCCGGCACTTTTGAAGCGATGATTTCAGTAACCCATCGTGAATATTTACTGTAATCGCTTCGGCTGCTGTTGGTGACCACCGCATGCGGACATAACTGCATGGCTTTCTTCATCGGCATAGCCGAATGAATCCCATACTTTCTTGCCTCATAACTGCAGGCCGCTACTACACCCCGTTCATAACCGCCTACCAAAACAGGCTTGCCTTTTAATGTTGGATTATTGATGATCTCAACAGAAACAAAAAATGAATCCAGGTCGAAATGTGCGATATAGGGCTTTACTTCAGGCATGGGTCTTCAAAGGTATTAAAGAAAAAAGACCGGGAGCAGGGAAAACCAGGAGTCATTGAACAGTTCCCTAAGAGTATGCGTCTCCGGACTTCATCTAACGGGCTTCGGGACTTTCTTTTATATTTGAATCATGCAACTGGAATGGCTTAAAACAGGCATTGGTCCGCTGAAAGATCTGCTAACGTTTCTGAATAAAGAGAGCAAGACCAATGATATTTTGAAAAGACAGATCATCCGCGAATTGAGAGACAATCTCAATATTTTTCACAATGCCTCTCTCAACAGCATTTCTTCAGATGTGATGATTGATATGCTGAGTAATGACGCGATCAAAGAAGCGATCAAAAATAATTTCAAGTTCAAAAAGTTGAAAGCAGGTACTATCGAACCCTATCACATCTATGATGAGCGAAACCGGAAGTATGAAAAATGGGATGCCGAAAGATTGACCGATAAGATTGATGAAAAGATTGAAGAGTTGAAGATCATAAAGAAGATGAATGGAAATAGTGTGCAGCAAGTGAAGAATAACATTACGCTGATGCTGAGCAATCTTTATTACCGCATGAAACTGCTGGCGGATTTCATTCAATCAAGCGTAAAATAATGGAAGGTATTGAGCAATTGTATACGTTTATTGCTGCTGTGCAACCGTTAAAGGAAAATGAATGGCAGCAGTTCAGCGGAATATGGCAACCATTCGAATGTAAGCGAAAAACAATTTTGACGGCAGCAGGAGAAACCGAACGGCATTTGTATTTTGTACTGGACGGGTTGCAGCGTGCTTTTTATGTAGGTGATGATCAGAAAGAAGCGACTATCGTATTTACCTATCCTCATTCGTTTTCAGGAGTAGCCGATTCTTTTTTAACCCAAACCGCCTCAAATTATTTTTTTGAAACGCTGACAGCAAGTAAATTTCTTCGCACAACTTATATGCAGCTGGCGGAATTAATGAATAAGTTTCCTGCTATTCAGCAATTGGTATTGAAGCTTACGGCTTTCGCATTAAAAGGTGTATTGGAAAGACAAATAGAAATACAATCGTTCAGCGCAGAAGAAAAATTCAGATCACTGTTAAAGCGAAGCCCGCATGTATTACAGATCATTCCGCATAAATACCTGGCTTCTTACCTCGGTATTGATCCGGCAACGTTCAGTAAGCTATTGGGTTCAGTCAGGATATAATTGCTTTGGTAAGATAAAAACTTGGTGCAGGCAAAGATTTTCTTTTTTTACAGCCGGTAGCTTTGGTTAAAATTTAAACAATGAAAACATTTAATAGTAACCAGCTTTTGGAAAGTTTACAGGCCGATGTGCGCGAACTGGTACTTGCGGCTACTTATTTACAAAAAGAAGATCCTGAATTATTATCAACTGCACCTGCACCAGGCAAATGGAATGTTGTGCAGGTGTTGGAACATATCAATAGTTATGGCCGCTTTTACCTCCCGGCGATTGAAAGATCATTGCAGGCAAATAAACCGCAAAGAGAAATGTTTAAACCCGGTTGGTTCGGTAATTATTTTACAAAAATCATGAAGCCCGGTGAAAATGGAAAAATAACAAACAAAATGAGTGCGCCAAAAAGCCATCGTCCTGCATCCGGCCTGGATGTAAAGCCTGTTATGGATGAATTTTTTAACCAGCAACAAACCCTTTTGGCTTTATTGGAAAAAGCAAAACAAAAAGATATCGGCGCCATCAGAACACCAATATCTATATCACGATTTATAAAACTCAAAGTAGGCGATACTTTCCGGTTTCTTATTGCGCATGAGCAACGGCATTTTTTGCAAATAGCCAATGCAATAAGCGATGTACGGAATGCTACAGGTAAATCTCAAGCAAACCATCAGGCAGTTCAACGTTCACCTGCTTTTTTGCATGGTTAACTTTTTGCAGAAAACTTTCGTTTAGGGGTATAAGCACTTCTTTTCCTTTTATGTCGAGCCGGCAAAGCAACTGGTGTGGCTGTTCGATCACTTCGAGTATTTCACCTAACGGTTCTGTATAGTTGATAATTGTATATCCCAACAGACTGACCGGTGAAGATTTCGCAGCGTATTTTTTAAAATCCGTTTCGTTCAGCCATACTTCTTTTTGAGAAAGTTTAGCAGCTGCTTCGCGGGTATCGACACTATCAAGTTTCAGGTAAATTTCTGTATCACTTTTAATTCCCGCTGATTGAATAAACCAGGGAAGAAAGGAATCTTTCCTGTCTTCAATGAAAACAGCCTGTAATCCCTTTAAAGAAGTTTTCTTTCCAAGCTCATGTTTTAAAATTAATTCTCCCTTTAAACCATGAACAGCAACTAATTTTCCTATTTTAAAATATTCAGCCACAAATTGACGAGATTAAAATTGATTAGCAGGAATGTCCGCAATTTACGCTCCGGACTTAAAACTGTTTGAATTCAGTAAAGACTATTCGAAAATGGCGAATAGAGAACAGAATGTATAAGAGTCACCTAAACAGGGATAAAAAAAGGTGGCATTAAAAAATACCACCTTAAAAAACTTTTCAGGACGTAGGCAAGGTTTTGATTATCCTTCACCACCTTCGCGCTGAGGTCTTCTTTCGCTTCTCTCAGGGCGACGGCCACCGGCTTGATAAGGTCTTTTACCCCTCCTGGCTCTCATGGCTTCTTCCTGGCGTTTCTTGATTTGTGCGTCGTGTTCTGTACTCCACTTAGTAAATTTTTCCATTGCAGTGGCCTGGTCGAATAGACCGAGGTCAACACCGCGCAACAGGTGTTTCAGGTACAACACTCCTTTAAAGCTCAGGATGCGGCGAACAGTATCGGTGGGTTGAGCACCTTTATGCAGCCATTCCAATGCTTTCTGACGATCAAGCTGAATTGTTGCCGGAACTGTCAGTGGATTGTAAGTACCAAGTTTCTGAATAAATTTCCCATCGCGGGGGCTACGTGCATCGGCGATTACGATGAAGTAGAAGGGTCGTTTCTTTGACCCGTGACGCTGGAGTCTGATTTTTACTGCCATTTTAAATAGACATTTAAAGGCGATTAAGAATAGGGTTATTACGTGGGCAAAAATAAATGCTGCGACTTAAAATGCCAATTTCTTTTTTTAAACCGGGTATAAATTGCGGTGAATGAGCGATAACAAGTGTTAGTTTAACATTTATGAGCGCCGCTTTGTGCTACCATTAACATTGTGTTGCGTTGTTCCCCACTATGCGGGATACATTCTTGTCACTTTTCAGTATCCGCTAATGTTTCCTATTGATGTCAGACACCACACCGTCTGAAACGAGCATATTCACTGTTGACAAGGATACTTACTTTTTATAACCGTCGCACTCCGTCACTTTCATTCACTATTCACCATTCACTACTCACTTTTTCATTCCCGGCATCATCTTTCCAAACATTCCCATTTTATTCATATTCTTCATCATGTCGCGCATTTGTTCAAACTGTTTCATAAATGCATTGACCTCACTGATATCCTTACCCGAACCTTTTGCAATGCGTTTGCGGCGGTTTTGATCAATTACATCAGGATTGGCCCTTTCAAAAGGAGTCATAGAACCGATCATCGCTTCTATGCCTTTGAATGAATCGTTGCTGATATCGATATCTTTTATTTGTTTGCCTACACCGGGAATCATGCCGAGCAGATCTTTCATGTTTCCCATCTTTTTTATCTGCTCGAGCTGTGTTTTGAAATCAGAAAAATCAAATTGATTCTTTCGGATCTTCTTCTCTAATTTCTTGGCTTCAACTTCATCAAATTGTTGCTGTGCTTTCTCCACCAGCGATGTAATATCACCCATGCCGAGTATACGCTGCGCCATCCGCTCCGGGTAAAATACATCGAGTGTATCCATCTTTTCACCACTGCTGATGAACTTGATCGGTTTATTCACGGTGTACTTGATCGATAATGCCGCACCACCTCTGGTATCGCCATCGAGTTTGGTAAGAACAACACCTGTAAAATTCAACCGGTCATTAAATGCTTTTGCCGTGTTCACTGCATCCTGGCCCGTCATGCTATCCACAACAAACAATATTTCCTGTGGTGCAACTGCTCCTTTGATATCGGCTACTTCCTTCATCATTGCTTCATCAATGGCAAGCCGGCCGGCCGTATCGATTATAACTACATTCTTATTTTTACTTTTTGCTTCTTTGACGGCGTTCTTTGCAATATCAACGGCGTCTTTATTTTCCAGTTCGATATGTACATCGATGCCTGTCTGCTCGCCCAACACCCTTAATTGTTCCATTGCCGCAGGGCGATAAATATCAGCCGCTACAAGCATGGGAGAGAGACCTTTTCTCGTTTTCAGGTAATTGGCAAGTTTGCCGCTGAACGTTGTTTTACCGCTACCCTGCAGACCGGCAATAAGAACGACAGCCGGATTTCCTTTTGTAATGAATTCGCTTTCCTGTCCACCCATCAGGTCGGTCAGCTCGTCTTTTACGATCTTGGTCATCAGCTGGCCGGGGCTGATGGCGTTGATTACTTTTTCACCGACCGCTTTATCTTTTACCCTGTCGGTAAATTCTTTAGCTATTTTAAAATTCACATCGGCATCAACCAAAGCACGGCGGATTTCTTTTACCGTAGCAGCAATATTCAATTCAGTAATTCGGCCCTGGCCCTTGAGCTGCTTAAAGGCGGATTCAAGTTTATCGGAAAGACTTTCGAACATTTTGTGATTTTTTCGCAGTACAAAAATAAAAAGTGAACATCAACATGTTCACTTTTTAAAGAATTGCAAAGATAAGTAGTGTATAATTTATATCATGCGCCTAAATATGATCTTAAATGTTTACTTCTATTTGTTGTTCTCAATTTGGTAATTGCCTTGTCTTTGATCTGGCGTACCCTTTCTCTTGTCAGGTTGAATTTTTCGCCAATGTCTTCAAGGCTCATCGGGTGCTCTACGCCAATACCAAAGAAATAGCAGATTACTTCTTTCTGGCGCTCAGTCAGGGCTTTCATGGAGCGGTCAATTTCCATTTTAAGTGATTCCCTGTGGTCTACCTCAATATCCGTACGCTCGGTATTTGTATTTTCCAATACATCCAACAGCGTATTCTCTTCGCCTTCAGATAATGGCGTATCAACACTTACATGGCGGGTAGAAATGCTGAGCGTGGCGGAGACTTCTTCAATATCCATCTGCAATACTTCAGCCAGCTCCTCCGCTGATGGTTCCCTTTCAAACTCCTGCTCAAGCTGGGAATAGGCTTTTTGAACACGATTCGTTAACCCCACTTTATTTAAGGGTAAACGAACGATACGTGCCTGTTCGGCCAATGCCTGCAGAATGCTTTGGCGGATCCACCAAACGGCGTAAGAAATGAACTTGAAGCCGCGGGTTTCATCAAAACGCTGTGCCGCTTTGATCAAACCGAGATTTCCTTCATTGATCAGGTCGGGTAGCGATAATCCCTGGTTCTGGTATTGTTTTGCAACAGATACCACAAAACGCAGATTGGCTTTTGTCAACCTGTCCAATGCTTTTTGATCACCTTGCTTGATAAGCCGGGCTAATTTTACTTCGTCTTCGGGGGAGATTAATTCAACTTTACCGATTTCCTGCAGATACTTTTCGAGACTTTGAGATTCACGATTGGTAATAGATTTCGTGATCTTCAGCTGTCGCATGCTCATAGGTATGGGTTTTAAAAATGGATATTTTAAGGATTTAGATTTTTATGTAGTCCCGCATACCTTCCAAATATCCGTCTCTTCGTCGTTTCGCACGCAGAAAGTACTGAACTAAGGGCAATTTAATGAACTTCAGCAATTTGCCAAAAAACAGCCTCATTTAAAACGCGACCTGTTCATCTTTATTTTGTTGTTTTGCCCTTTCATCCAAAAAAAAACAAAAATAAACGGCAAAATATTTTGACGGGTAGATTATTTTTTTATAATTGCACCAATAGAACAAGTTTTTTAGAATAAATGAAGACGAATAAACAGTTATATACTTTAGAGTACCCGGTAAGGTGTTCTCCATCTATTTTGTATGAATTTCTTTCCACTCCCGCAGGATTGCAGGAATGGTTTGCCGATAAAGTAGACGAAAGAGATAGTATTTTTTTGTTTTCCTGGAACGGATCATCTGAAAAAGCAGAGGTCGTAGAAAGCGAAGAAGAAAAATTTGTACGCTTTCACTGGCTTCATGCACCTAAGGAAGAATTTTTTGAATTCAGAATTGAAAAATCAGAAGTAACCAATCAGACGATCCTGGTTATTAAAGATTTTGCTGAAAAAAGAGAAATTAAGGACCAGAGCATGCTTTGGGACTACCAGGTTAAAGATCTTTTTCACAGATTGGGAAATTAAGACAGGATTACATCGGTCAGCACTTTGAAGTCAACCGCTAATTTATTTACGGCATCATTCCAATGATGCAGCGGATGCTTATTGGCTATCTTGATAAAGGAATTCTCACTGATTATTTTTTTCCATTCCATTTGCGATAGATTTTTTACAAGTGCATAATTTGACGGATCAAAATGATGCTCCCATTGTTCTTTATTAATGCAGATAAAAAAATCATTGTCTCTGAAGACAGGATAGGCCTGTATACATTTTTCTTCATCCTGTTTTTTATAACTACCGGCCATGTGTAAGGTAATACTGAAAAAGTTTCCCCACCAGAACATCGTTCGGATGGCGAAAATGTTTTCTTTTTCAAATAATCTCGGATAATCCAGTATTAAATAGGGCAGCCCGCGGTAATTTTCCCCTTTTGAAATTTTAGGCGGCACTTTTGTATAATTATGTGTGAGTACACGACCCAGGTCTTCGGTCATCATTTCCTGCAGTTCGCCGAATAAGTTCTTCGCTTTTTCAATAATTGTGTTCTTTGTTAAAATCCAATCCGCATTCGTAACAAGCTCCATCTCCTTTGATGAAAGTCTTATTTTTGCCTTGTCCATTTAATAAAGATATTACTTACTGTGTTCAGGAAATTAGACAAGCTCATTGTCAAAGCATTTGTCGGGCCCTTTATAGCAACGTTTTTTATAACGTTGATGGTGCTCGTTATGCAATTTTTCTGGCTCTACATTGATGATTTCGTTGGCAAGGGATTGAGTACGGGCGTCATTCTTGAATTTATCTGGTACCAGAGCGCGGTATTGGTACCATTAACGCTGCCGCTCGCCGTTCTTATCTCTTCATTAATGACATTTGGCAACCTTGGTGAAACATTCGAGCTTGTTGCGATAAAATCAGCCGGCATATCCTTATTAAGATTTATGCGGCCTTTGTTTTTTATTACTTTTTTTATTGCGGGAATAGCGTTTCTTTTCTCCAACTATGTAATCCCCGTTGCGACGCTGAAATCAAGAACATTATTGGGAGATATCTATTATGCAAAACCGGCTTTTGATCTGAAAGAAGGAATCTTTTACGATAAGATTGAAGGCTTCGCTATGAAGATCGGCGAAAAACAAAATGACAGTATCATTCGGAACGTAATAATATATGAAACCGGTAGTGCACTGCAGGATAATTTTATCGTTGCCAAAAGCGGGGTCATGCGCATAACACCCGACCGGCGTTATCTTGAAATGGATCTGCGGGATGGATGGAGGTACCAGGAAAAAGGAAACCGGGGACAGCCCAATTCTGATTTTATCCGGATCGGTTTTAAACAATACCGCAAGCAATTTGACATCAGCTCGCTGGTATTTAACCGCACGGCAGACAGCGTGAATAAAAACAATCAGCGAATGCTGAATATGCGGCAGCTTCAAAAAGTGATCGACTCATTAAATAAAAAAGAAAGAGCCTTTGGCATTAAGAAGATCAATGAAGTATTTGCTACGTTACAATTTGTCAAATATCTCGATAGCAGCTGGACAAGGAAGACGAACGATACCGTGAAAACAGCAAAAAAATTTGAGGACCTGTTGCCGGACTCAGCTAAACAGGCAGTAAACAGGGATGCCATCAACCGTGTCAGCAGTATGCGTGTAAATAACGAGGTAGCGCTTGCCGACTATAATGCACTGAAGAAAGATCTGCGGATGCACGAGATTGAATGGCACCGTAAAATTTCCTTATCATTTGCCTGCGTTGTATTGTTTCTCATCGGTGCGCCCCTGGGATCAATCATCCGTAAAGGTGGTGTGGGTACGCCGCTGGTGTTTGCGATTATCTTCTTTATGGTTTTTTATTTCTCCAGTACTACCGGCGAAAAATTGGCGAAAGAAGCGACATTTTCCCCTTTTGTCGGCATGTGGATGTCAACTTTTGTACTTGTTCCGGTCGGTGTTTTTCTTACTTATAAAGCGCTCCGCGATTCCCAGTTGTTCAACAAGGAATCCTATTATCGTATATGGAAGTATCTGAAACGGCTGCGCTTTTGGAAAAACAAAACAAAAACGCCGGATATTACATTGCCCGAAGCCCAATAAAGTCTTGCGCTGTTTATTTATGTACTTTCGGCCCTGATTTTTTTCTTGCCTCATAGTGAAAGCGGAAACACAAAATTTCAATACACAAAAATGGATTGCATCACTGTCAGTCATATTGCTGGCGGTTAAATTCATTGCCTATTATCTTACCCATTCGGTATCTATACTTACGGATGCGCTGGAAAGCATTGTCAATGTCGCCGCCGGCTTTATAGGCCTGTATAGTTTATATATAGCGGCCAAACCCAGGGATGCCAATCATCCGTATGGTCATGGAAAGGCGGAATTTCTTTCGGCAGCGATAGAAGGCACGCTGATTTTTTCAGCGGGGGCAATCATCATTTATAATGCTGTAAAGAATATTTTTTTTCCCGTCGCGATTCATAAACTCGACCAGGGTATATACCTGGTAGGGATAACTGCAATTGTGAACCTTGTGGCGGGTTTTATTTGTCTACGCACAGGAAAAAGAAATAATTCACTGGCGCTGGCTGCAAGTGGTAGACATTTGCTGTCGGACAGTTATTCAACGGTTGGGATTATCGGCGGTCTCGTGTTGATTTTTGTCACCGGAAAATTATGGATAGACAGCGCCGTGGCGATCCTGTTTGGAGGTATTATTATTTTTACCGGGTACAAAATAGTCAGAACCTCCATAGCCGGTATTATGGATGAGGCTGACCTGGATTTGTTGAAAAGACTGGTCGCTGTGCTCAACAAAAACAGGCGGGAAAACTGGATAGATCTTCACAATCTCCGTATTATTAAATATGGAGCGGTTTTGCACCTGGACTGCCATTTAACGGTGCCCTGGTACCTTACCGTGCAGCAGGCACACGACGAGGTAGAGGCACTTGGCAGCCTCATAAAGCTTCAATTTGGCGAATCGGTTGAACTTTTTGTTCATTCCGATCCCTGCATTCCCGATTCCTGCCCGATATGCGACAAAAGGGATTGTAACGTACGAAGGCATAATTTTGAGCGAAAAATCACCTGGACGCTGGATAATATCCTGCAGGACCGTAAACATAAATTATAGTTCTGTAACAGTTGTTGATCATAATTTTATTACGGCGACTTAAAGAATATACAGATGAAAACGAAAACAATTTGGAAAAAAGGGCACGCTTTTGAAAGCTGGCAGGAGGAGAACAGTATTCATATTGACGGGGATAGAATAACCGGCAACAGTCCTAAATCTTTATTATTGTCAAGTCTTGCCGGTTGTTCCGGCATTGATGTAGTTGATATTTTGGAAAAAATGCGTGTGGAATTCTCCGATTTAACAATTGACGTAGAAACAGAACAAACCGAAGAGCATCCGCGTGTGTTTAAGGATATACATATTACCTATAAAATAAAAACGGCGCCGGAGAATGAGGATAAAGTAAAAAAAGCGGTAGAGCTTTCTCTCGATAAGTATTGCGGTGTATCTGCCATGCTGAAAAAGAATTCACCAATTCATTTTGAAATTATTATTAAAAATTAAACGGTTTATCCGGGGTTCACATGCTGTCTAAAAAAACACAATACGCATTCAGGGCATTGACACATCTTGTAGAAAACTACAACAAGGGTCCTGTGCTTATTTCTGAAATTTCAAGGAAGAAAAAAATACCACTGAAATTTCTTGAAAACATCCTTCTTGAGTTGAAAAAAGCCGGTATCCTGGAAAGTAAAAAAGGAAAGGGCGGCGGTTATTTTTTAAAAACACATCCTTCCAAAACTCACGTGGCCAGTGTAATAAGAGTGGTGGATGGTCCCATATCCATGCTTCCCTGCGTGAGCCTCTATTTTTACCAGCGATGTAAAAACTGCGATGAAAGATATTGCGGTCTGCACGATGTTATGGAAAAAGTAAGAGACGCGACACTGAACATTTTGGAGAAAAGAACGTTACAGGATTTGGTAGTATAGCGGAGCTGCAAGCAGTAAGCTATAAGCTGCAAGATTAACAACCTGATAAAATTCAACATAAAAAGTGAGCGCTGTCTTGTCGGTCTTGAAGCTTTAGGCTTAAAGCTTATAGCTTATTGCCAATAGCCTACAGCTTACACCTATCAATAGACTAAATCATTTCGGCCGCAAGCTTCTTTAAATCATAACAAATGTATAAGCCCTATCGTTTTTGTAGACTTTTGTTTTTCAGCTATCTTCGGAAACATTTCTTAATTATATAAAAC